>Ga0366818_10073_pt1 | contig 19347 bp, 7 predicted proteins | sample TotcelFGM3001N14_FD_207090 | JGI IMG/M metagenome (GOLD analysis project Ga0366818, IMG submission 207090) | Enriched cells from coal bed in the Powder River Basin, Montana, United States - Total cells FGM rep3 HSBNCT.FGM.300.1.N14 ...
GGAGGAATCGAAGAAGCTGGTGGGGAAAGGCAAGTTCCGCGAGGCGAAGGACATCATCCGTCAACTGCCTGACCAGCCAAGTGAATTAAAGGAACTGAAGAAGAATTTTCTGGGGCAGATTGAGCAGGTGGAACAAGATGCCAACAAAATCCAAGCGGAGAACAAGGAGATTCTCTCCCGCCTGTCCAGACGCAATATCGACTGGTCGAAGGTCGGCAGAATCGCCAGCGACAACAACGTGGACATGTCCAACCCGTTCGCGTTTAATTCCCTGCTGAAAGCGATCGACGAACAGCTTCGTGGCCGGTAATTCAGAGGTACGCCAATGTCCGCACCCAGACTTCCACAGCTGGCGAACCAGGAACCCAGGTTAGAGCTTACCGAGATTCCCGAATGGGCTTCCGGCTCGCAATTCGGGAACCAGCCGGAGCGCTGCAGCGACGAGGCGACAGTCTCCCTGAGCCAGCTCTGGAAGGCGGAGGATGGCGAGGCAATAGCCATCTCGCGGAACCGTTCGAACACCGCTGAGGATGACGGCGAGATCAGCTACTTCCAGGTTCCATCCCGAAGACGCTGGCCCTGGTTGGCGATTCCCGTTTTGGTCTTCCTGACTCTCGCGGCAGGGGGCGGCTACTGGGCGCATTTGGAAGAGCAAAGCCAACCGCCTGCGGTGGGCGAACGGCAGATCGCCGCGGGTTCTCCGACGGAAGCGAAGAGATTCCCAACGCCGGCATCCCCACCAACTTCTTCGATTCCTCCACGGCCGCTTCGATCCGCTTGTGGAGTTGCTTCTGCTGCTCCGCTTCGTCGATCTGGCCGAGTAGGTTGCGTTTCAGGTCCTCCAAATCGGCGGGCTCACTAGGCAGACGGTGGACGACATCCTTTGCCTCCCGAAATTTCCCCTCGCCCACGAGTTTCTTCGACTGCTCGATGGCGTGTTCGATCCGCTTGTGAAGCTCGGCAGATTTTCTGGCTTCCGCGACTTGTTCCAGGAGGGAGGCTTTTAGTTTCTGCAGGTCTTCGGGTTCATTTGGTAGTTCGCGGATCGTGCGCACTGCCTCGTCGAAATTGTTCTGCTTGACAAGTTCCTTGGAGCGTTTGACGGCCCGGTCGACCTGTTCGTGGATGCGAGCCGTCTGCTCTGCGTCGCGGACCAGCTTCAGACAGTCCTGCCGGAACTGCTTTTGGGGGCCCTCGACAGAAATGGCCTCGATCTGTTTGGTCAACCGAGCGAAAGCCTCCTGGCGTTGGGCTTCCTTGCCCTCCATGATCGCCTGCAGATTGGCGTGCAAGACGTTCTTCCAGAGTTGCCCGTTTTGAGCTTCCTCTTCAAAATCATCCGGTTCCATGTCCGGCAGGGTTTCACAGGCGATCTGCATCGCGCGGGCCGTGGCGTTCTGGTGGCAACAAGCCAACGCCAGAAACAAACGCAGATCCGGCGTGAGGCAGTCGAACAGATCGGCATCCCCGAAGCAGGCCAGCAGCCCCAGCCAATTCGGCTTCTTTCCCTCCAGAAACTTGCCGAGCCGGAACCGGAGCGGCAGGCTGCAGGCTTCCCGCACGGCGCGGCGGTACGGTGGCGGGTTGAGCTCCTCGTGTGCGAAAATCGCGGCCAGTTTGCGCGCATAGGGTCGGTGGGGAACGCGGGCGACCAAACCTGCCAGGGCGGTCACCGTCTCCGCATGGGCGTCGTGATTGTTTCTCAGGCCGAAGTGGAACTTGAACCACTGGGCAAACCGGGTCCACAGCCGTTCGGCGGGGTCGAATGGCAGGGCACTACCGCGGTGCCGGGACTTCGGCTTTCCGTCGGTACCCGCCGTCGACGGGCTGCCGTCCTCTTCCGCAGTTACCGGGTCGGGAGCGCGGTACAACTCTGGGTCGAATACGCAATGGGGCTGGGCATCGACGGTGCTGCTGCCCAGATCCAAGAACGGGTAGAACTCCGGATAGAAGACTTGGCACCAGAACTGAAGGACGGCCAATCGCCCCAGACGCCCGGCTTTCAACTCCTCGGCGCCCAACTGCGCCTGCTGGTCGCGGTGCGGACGATGCCAGGAATCGAGCCAGACCAGACCAGCGTGGGCCTCCAGCCAGCGGGCCAATAGCCCGGGTGTGCGCAGCCGTTCCGGAGTCTTCTGCGGTGATTCATTGAATTCCCGATCCGTGATGGTGGCCACCCGCACGTAGAAATGGCACAAATCGTCGTACGCAGCGGCAGCGTGATCACCGCGCATGATGCGCCACAGCAGGAGTTTCACGTACCGCCGCCAGTAGCGGCAGTAAGCTTCCATGTCGTGCTGTTCGCTGGTGATGGTAATCAGGTTGCGCAGGGCCTCCGGTTGGTCGCCATCGCACAGCAGGATGTTCTCCAAGGCGCGTCGCGCCTCGGACACCTGGCCAGCCTCATAGTGGCGGGTGGCCTCCTGTGCGCCGCGCTGGACCTCCGTCGTCAGGTTGCCGTTGCCATTCGTGGGTGCCGCGAACTCCTGCCACAGCTGATGGCTGCAGTACCGTTCGACCAGCTGCAAAAGCCGGGGGGGGGAACCGGCCAGTAATCGACCCTGGGCATCACCGCCCACCAGGTGCAGGATGCGCGTCAGATGCGGTGAAGCAGCGGCCAATTGGCGCAGCTCCTCCAGCACTATCTCGCGTTTGGCAGGCTCCACAACGCCGAGGTAAAGGAGTCCCACGGGAAAGAAGGCTGGTGCCGGCCGACCGTCCTCGTGGAGCAAGGTGCTCAGCGGATCGAGAAACCGGCAGGCCAGCGCGTTCAGACCTAGCGAAGCCGCATAGCGCCCTCCCAGGTACAGCAGTTCGGGGTCCTGCAGACCGCGGGCCAGGCACTCGGCCAGACGGGCGAGCAGTCGATGCCGGTCGTGCAGCTCGAAGCGTTCCGCCACCAGGTGGGACTGCGCCGGTTGGAAAGGCGGTCGGGCGCGGACCGGCGGGGCGGCCACGGCAACCTGCTTGGCCGCTCCTGCGGTCTTCGTCGGGGCGGCCGCCGGCGGCCGCCCCATCTTGTGCTCTTTTTGCTTGCTCATGGCCCTCACCCTCTGTGCCCCGTCTGGCGGCGGGCAATCAAGGTCTTCTCCATACTCGCTGGCGGGCACTCTGGTTGGCGAAGCGAATGCCAGGACTGCACAACGGCAACGATCCCTGCACGCGGAACCTGACCATCGGACCCGTCGGCCGATTCGCCAGCTGGCTGCAGCAAGGTCCGCGGCAGCCAACGTTGAACTCGCCAAAACGCTTGCTAGGCTTCCTCGGAATGAACATCGAACTGTATTGTTGCGGGCGACGGAAGGGGGCCGCCCTCGTCGGCTAGATCGAGTTTCAGCTCCAACCGCAAATCGCCCGGGACTTTGACGCGAACGGAGAAATCCAAGTCGACGCACCGGCCAGGCAGCAAGGGCTCACGCAAGTTTGCGGAAGCCTTCCGTGACTCGATGACCCCACCGGCTACAAGTTCTCCTTCGATGCGTTGGATGGGAATGACTCCGGAGTTCTCCAACTTGACTACCAAACGCCGGTAATTATTAACCTTCAGCGAACCCACGACGCCATCTAATTCCATCCGGCACGCCGTCGCCTTTACTACCGGATTTCGATAGACCTCGATTCTTCGTCCGAACAGAGAATAGAGAAATCTTCCTGTAGGATCCGGGAACAACTGTCGGATACCCACGGGATCTTCGGGGTGTTCGTAGCGGCGGACGGAGAGTTCTTCGAGCGTGAAGAGGCGTCCTTCCTCGGTCAATCCTACCGCCATCGGACAGTCCTCCTTTTGGAGGTCTGCAACGACAGCGATCTGCCGAATGGGGAAGTCGATCTGCAAGCCTTCTAGCTTGGTAAACGGCCGAAGGGAGAGCCATTCGAACCGGCCACCCTCACAGACGACCGCGGTCCATTGGGCTCCGCCCTGCTGGGGTCGCCGCGCGATGAATCGCAGCGGAGTCGGGAAGCCGATTTCGTCGGTCAATCGCCCCTGGACCAGCTTGACCAGCCGGCAAGTTCCAATCTGGGCCGCCAACGCGCTTTCGCTGTCCTCCTCGCACGCCCACAACCGGTGGATGTCGTCGTCCGCCGGCCAACTCCACAGCTCCTCGCCCGACGATGCGTACACGTGGACCCTACGAGCCTGATCGGCGACCGCCAAGCCGCCATCGGCCAGGGGGGCCAGTAACACCGGCAGGGCGGGCAATACGATGGGCTTGGCCCCGGTGTGCGGACGCCCTTCTGCGTCCCAGATGCGAATCTTCCCGTCCCACGCGGCCGCAAACAGCCGCCCCGTCGGTCCCGCAGCCAGGCAGTGGATCGGTGCATCATCGTGCTTCGCTTCGTAAAAAGGCCGTTCCCGAGTCTTGGCCTGTCCGTCGAACTGGTAGATCGTGCCGCTCCAATCCGCGAGAACTAGGCGTCCGCGCCAAATCTCCTGCAGATTTGGTTTCCAGGGCCGATTGGGCAGCATTTCGCGGCCTCGCAGGGTGTCGTGACCGGCATGGAAGATCTTGACTTGCTGCCCCTCCGTGACCCACAACTGTCCGACCGCATCCATCAGAGAGGGAGCGGATTCCAGGGGACGCACCGTAAATGTGCGGAGCGGGGGGGGGCAGATTCGGCTTCGCCTTCCGCCTTCGTTCCGCTCCCCTTCCTCCCGTTTCCTCATTCCCGTCGTCATCGCCAAGTTCCAACGAGGCCTTGATTTTCTTACAGATGTCAGCAAACGCCTGTTCCCTTTCTCCGATCGACTGCATCGTGGAAATCGGCTTCTCGATGTCGTTCAAAGCCTGCTCACTGACGAAGTCTTTCAGGTCATTAGAACCGAAGTCGGCTGGTCCCAACGCGATCCATAGAACGCGAAGCGCGCCGGCATCCCGCGCCGCGCGAAGCAGCTTTAGTTCCTCTTTAATGATGAATGTGGAGGCGAGGAAATCCGGGCTAATGAGCAGGATCGCCCGGCGCGACTGGTCGATCGCACCTCGAATCTCCTCATACCATTTGTCCCCCGGCTTGATCTGCCGATCAACCCAGATTCTCACGCCGGACCGTTCGAGTGGTGAAAGGTGGACGAGAAAACGTTCCAACAAATCTTGGTCCTCATGGGCATAGCTGATGAAGACGGCATTTCGAGGATTCGGGGCCATGACGTTGGACTCCTGATGGACATCTCCCTCGTGCAACTACGTCGGCTTGCTCTGCGCGGGAGCGGTCGGGGGATTGATGTGACCGGACAATTGCTCGAGCCATTCCACGATCTTATCCGCGTTCCAGCCGATCATTTCCGGGGCCCGCTGTACCAATTTCTCGGCAGCCTCCGTGTCGCTGACGGCTTGGCTGAACTCTTCAAACTGCAGGGGCGGCAGGGCGGTTAAAGCCGCCTCGATGGCCGCTTTCAATTCGGCCATCGGCGTGCCCGCGCGTGCCCGCTGGTTGTTCTGGATGGCGATATCCAATACTTTACTCAGCAGTTCCTCGTGCGATTGGTCGTTACTCATTGTCGTGCTCCTGTCCAGACTTCGCGGGCCTGCCGTGCTCCCACCCGTGGGAACGCACGGCAAGTCAGCGGCTCCAGACTTCTCAAGGAATGGGGTGCCATTAGGTTTTTGCCGATGTCAGGTTCTGGGAACGAAGTCGCTTGGCGAGCAGGCTCAGGATCGTCTGCTCCGCCGAGTGCGATTCGTCCTCCAATTTCTTCAGACTCTTCAAGAGTTTGTCCAAGGTTTCCCGGTGGCGATGCAAGTCGGGATCACCGCTCAGATCTTCCGAGCTGACATGACTGAGCAGGTGTTGAAGTCGCTGTCGAAAGGCCGAGAGACCGACTTCTCCGTCCTCGAGCATGATGTCGCTGGGTTGATAGTTGCGATTCAGCCGGTACAGCTCCGCCAGACTATCTTGCCGGACAAGTTGATTCCGTAGCGTCGGAGGCACCGTCCCGTTGGCCAAATACACATCGAACAGATCCAGCACCTCGGCCTGCTTTTTCTGGTCCTCTTTCAACTTCTTCTGGGTCCTCATCACCAACTCGTTGAGTCGCGGCGATTGCACGCCCAAACGCATGGCCTTCTCGATTTTCGTCATGGCGGCCGGAAACTTGCCGGGCCCGCCCCAAATCAGATCGGTAACGCCCTGCAACACCAAGAGCATCGGGTCAGGGTGTTCGGGATCGCTGCTCAGCTTGTCCAACGCCGTGGTCTGGGCAACGAGGTAATCATACCACTTCGTGCCAGGGCGGCGCGCCTTGGCGTCTCGGCGCAGCTCGCGGCGGATTTCCTGACAGATCGCCAGCACCCGCAACGCACGTTCCCCCGCGTGTTGAAAAGAGGCAGGCACCTCCTCCGCACCAGACAACTCCTGCAATTGCGGCAGCAATTCGAGGAACTGCTCTCCGCCGAGTTCCTCGACATCCTCGTCCATCAGAGATCGACAGAGCCGTTCCCCCAGACCGGCCACAATTCGATGATGCACTACCAACGGCGAATCGGGAGCCTTGTCCAGCGTCTCCAGCAGCAACTTGAAGGCGTGCTGGGACCGGGTGCCTTGCCGGTCCTCGAGGCCCTTGATCCCAAAGTGGATGAACAGAGGTACCAGCTTGCTGTTGTCGGCGTCAGCCCCGCGTCGATTGAGGGAGCGCGCCAAAGCTTCGAACGCTTCCTGCTCCTTGTTCTCGGCTCCCAATAACTGCAACCCCTGGTTGAATTGCGCGGCTGCCCAATACTGGTCGGTGTCGTGCCCCAGGACTGTTGAAGTGCTGATGCGAGCCAACGCTTCGACCGCGGCCCCGAACTGCTTATTGTTGAAACGGATGTAGCCCAGCAACAGGGCCCCATAGTCGGTGACCCAGGTGTCCAGGTTCCGCGATTCGGCGATTTGAGTGGCGAAGTGCTGGGCCTCTTCGGTCCTCAGAAGCTTGTACAGGGCAAAGAGCCTGGCCACGGCGATGGGCACGGGCATGGATCCAGGTCCGCAGCCGGCCCAGAGCGTACGGTCGACCAATTCCACGACCTGCTCGAATTCCGCAGCCTCTGTGAGCCGAATGACCTGGCGGATCCTTTCGCCGTTCTGCAGGTAATCACGCACCTTGGCGATGAGTTCCGCGTTCAGGTCGGCGGCTTCGTGTTGCAGGTCGTCCAGGCGCGCCAGCAGTTCCAAGGTTGGGGCCGCCGCGTCGCTCCAGTCGGCCAGCACCATACCCAGACGGATCGAGTGGGGCGTCCGGTTCCCCAGAGCCGGCCAGAGTTCCTGGAGAAAGATCTCGCGCGCTGCGCGGAAGTCTCCCACGCCGAGATGCTGCCAGAAATCGTTGATGACCTGTCGGCGCCAACGGAGTTGAGCCATCACCCGCTCGATGAACGCCGCCCGCCCGGCCAGCGGCAGTACCTGTTGGGCCGCGTGCAGTTTATCAATGGTTTCGTCGCTGGCCACGGTATCCGTCCCCAAGAACGTCATCAGCCCACTGATCAGGTACACGTAGGGCTGGACGTGGGGCTGTTGTTCGAGTTCCGATCCCTGCGATTCCAGCGCACGCCGGACCGCACGCCAGCCGACGGCCAACTGGTCGGCCGTGTGGGTCGCCTGGGCGATTTCGGACTCGAGCCTCACCAGTCCGCACCAGCCCAACATCTGCTTGTTCTCCTGCGGCCCGCCAAAGCCGGAGTCGGCCGGCGGCGGGGCGCCGGTCAGCTGGACGGCCAGGTCGCTACAGACCGTATACTGGGCCAGTTGGGCCGCGACCAGGCACTCCAGTACCTGGCAGGTCCACGCCCAGGGCGGCCGGTCCGGGGCGGTTGCGTCTCCCGACCTGGATAACCCGTGTTCCCCTAGGCGTGCGCGGTTCAAGAGCATCCGGGCCTGTTGCGATTGGCCACCTGTAATGAGCCGGGCGACCAGGCAGACCAACATCCGAGGCAACTGCGAGAGCCCCGAGTGCCGCCCCAGTTCGCAGAGCTGTTCCCAGGCCACGTCGGCTTGATCGTCCTGGAGCGCCTGGCACAAGGCTCGGGTCCGCACGGCCAGCTCGAGCTGATCAGGCCGTTTCACGAACGGGTTCTGCGCCAACTCGGACCCCAGCAGCCGGCGGCTGGCGGCGAGGTCCCCCTGGCTCCACGCCAAGTAGAAATGCAGGAAGCCAAGCAGCTGGCGGTCATCTCCCTCGCCGATCTCCGGCAAAACCTCCACCGCTGCCGGGAACTCGCCCCGGCGGGTCAGGATCAACGCGACAGCCACGCGACCGGTCCGAGCCAGACTGGGGTCCAACGCCGCCAGCGGCTCCAGCGATGGCAGTACCCCGGCTGACGTCCCCGGCCGGACGAGTTCCATCGCTAGACGGCGGAGCGTACCGGCTATCTGGACGTGACGGCTACACTCGCGAATCTGCGCCTCGTTGGACGAATCGACCGGGATCCGCCGCAGGTCGAAAGCAGGATCGTAGGTCGGGTCGGCATTCCACAGCGTTATGTAGACGGCCGCTCGCACCAGGGGCGGAATAATGTCTCCCAACGGGTCGAGGACGGAACCTTTCAACTCGCGCAACCGGCGGGCGTCGCCCGTGGCCATCAGATCCAACGCCTCGTCAGTCGCTTTGACGCGCGTCACCAAGGCGGCTTCGATGGTTTTTAGATGACTCCTGGCGGGGCGACTGTCCACGCGGTCGATGGCGGCCGAGAACTGCACCAATCGCGGCATGTCAAAGGGGGTCTCGTTATCCACGGACGCGATCAAGCCGGCCAGCAGATGGCCCTTCCAGGCCACCTCCGGTGCAAAGTCCGCGAGTTGGCGAACGAGCGGCGTGAGCTGCTCGCGCAGCGTTTTCCACAACGCCCGGCTCTGAAGGACCGCCCGATCGTTCCCCGCCTCCATTGGATCCCGGGCCCCGTCCGGAGTGGCCCAGTCTCCAGTCCCCGCGAGAACAGTCAGGGCCAGGAGAAAAACAACTTGGGCCAGCATCGTCTCGTCGGGAATTGCCTCCGACGGTGCATTTTCGGCAGTACCGATGGACGACAGGACGTGCAGCTGCTGCAGCACTTCCCGCCCTTCAGCATAACGGCCGTTTTGCAGCAACGCGACGCCGCAGGCGAAGCGGAGAGCCGCGAGCCGCGCCGGTGAATCAGCGGGCAAGCCGGCGCGGGCCTGAGCCTGAAACCATTGCACCGTGGCGTCGCCGACGCGCGTTTCCAGAGCGGCAACCCCCCATGCTAGTGCTAGTTCGCAGCGAAGTTCACGGCCGGCCACCGCGACGGCTACGTCCAGGGCAGCCTGAGTGGGGCCAAGCTCGCCACGCAGCAGCGCCGTCCGGCCCCAGGCACGCGCCGCCGCCAGCACGACGCGATCGGCCAGTTCGGGCAGCAACTCGCGAATTTGCCGTTGCTCGCCACAGATCGAGTCAAACCGGCGCAGCACCAGAGAGGCCCATACCGATAGATGAAGGCACCCGGGACGCACTTCTGGCGGCAGATCCTGCAGCGGCGGCAACTCGCGCAGCACTTGCTCCGCTACCGTGGCGGGCGGGGGCGCGTCCAGTTGGTTCACGGTCAGCGCCGTGAGGATCGCCTCGGCTAATTGCTCCAGGGCCTCCCGCGGACGATCGGCAGCCGGCCCCGGAGGGCGGGGACCGACCCCACGCAACGCCTCGGCCAACCGCGTCTGCCGCGCGCCGTCCTGCAAGTGGCAGCGAACCTGCCCGATGAGCTCCGCGCTTAGCTCGGGCGTCTCGCCCTGGAGCACGTCCAGACGCCCGAGCAGGGTCTCCGCGGGTACCGCTCCGACACCCCACTCGGCCAGCATGGCCCCTAAACGGATCGCCGGCGGCAGGCGTTCGCCCAAGGCGGGGCACAGCTCCTGCCGGTAGACCCGGTAGGCCTGGCCGAATTCGCCCATGCCCAGGTAATTCCAGAAAGCCTCCAGCGTTTGCTTGCGCCAGTGGAGTTCTCCAACCACTCGTTCGACAAAGGCCGACCGCGTCGCGAACGGCAGCACCTGTTGCACGTGCTGGAGTTGAGCGACGGCTTCCTCGTCGACCCAAGTGTCGGTGCCGAGGAAGACCATCAGTCCGCTGATCAGGTGCAAGTAAGGCAGCATGTCTGGCTGGGATCCCAGACGCGGCCCCAGCACTTCCAACGCGCGCCGGACCGCGCGCCAGCCGATGGACACAGTGTCCGCCGTATGGGCTGCCAAGGCAAGCTCGGCCTCCAGCTTCAGCACACCGCACCAACCCAACATGCGCTGATTGGCGTCCGCGTCGCCGAAGCCTGAACGGCGCGGTGCCGGCGCCGTCAGCAGTTGCGCTGCCAGGTCGCTGCAGACGGTATACTGGGTCAATTGCGCCGCCACGAGGCATTCCAGAACCTGCCCCGTCCACAGCAGTGGTTGCAGGTCCAGCGAGTCGGCGGACGTCTCGCCGCTGGACGCTTCCTGAACCTGCCGGCAGGCGGCGGCCGACGTCTGCCTTTGGGCCTGGAGAAGTTCAAACTGTCGTCTCAGCTCCGTTAGTTCGGACGTTGCCTTGGCCTGTTGGGCCTTCAGCTCCTCCTCCTGCGTCTTGTACTGGTTTTTCGTGATCCGTTTTGCGCCGCGTTGTGCCCGTAGCGTCTGATGCAGTTGTCCGAACTTCTGTTCAAGGCCCGTGCGGTACTCCTGTTCCTTGTGAGCGATTTCGCTCGGCTCCGCGTCCGGGGGCGCGCCGAGCAACGCCAAGAAGCGAGCGCCTGCCCGCGTCAGCAGGGCGGACAAGGACGCGTCCTCCCTCCGGTTCCCGACCGGCGTCCGGGCGGGCGCCACGCCACGCACTCCGCTGAGCAAGATCCTCGCGTACGCCCCCTGGCCGCGTTCGAGGAACCGGGCCACGAGGCACACCAGCAGGCGGGGCAGGCGGGACGCATCGGCGCGACCGCCGCCCAGTTCCAGGAGCACTTCCCAGGCTGCCTCGGCCTGATTCTCGTCCAATGACCGCAGCAGCGCTCGCATGCGGGCCCCGACGGCAACTTCGCCCGACTGTGCCAGGAAGCGATTCTGCTCCATGCCTGCCGCTAAGAGTCGGCGCGCGGTGGCGAGATCACCTTGGTGCCACGCCAAATAGAAGTGGAGGAAGCGGAGCAATTCGCGATCCTCGCCGTCACCGATCTCGGGCAATGCCTCCCGGGTGGCCGAAAACTCGCGGCGGTGGAGCAGCACCAAAGCCACGGCCTCGCGCCCCTGTCGGACGGCGGCCGGACCGAACACCGCCAGCGGCTCGACCGATGGCAAACGCTCCTCCCGCTGCTCCGGTCGTTGGAGATCCCGCGCCAATTGTCGGGCCGTATGGTCGGCCTGCACATGCTGGAAGCATTGCTGGAGACGCACTTCGTTCCCCGGTTGAATGGGAATACGCTGCAGTCCGGGAACGGGATCGTAAGCCGGGTTCGCATGCCAGAGGGTCATTTCCACGGCGGCCCTCACGAACGGCGGAATGGAATTGCCCAGCGGGTCCAGCAGTGTCTCTTTCAACTGGGCCAGGGCCTCTGCATCGCGGCGATGGATCAGCGCGATGGCTTCATCCGTCGCCTTGTCCTTCGCCGCCAGGACCGCTTCCAAGTTCCTCAGCCTCGTCCGCGCGGACCCGCTCTCCACGCGGTCGATGGCTGCGGAAAACCGCTCCAGGCGGGGCAGGTCCAGGAATGCCTGACTGTCCAAGGAAGCGAGGAGACCGTCCAGAAGATGCCCACGCCACGCCCACGGAGAGTCGAATTCGCCGAGCCGATGCACCCACGGCAAGAGTTGCTCGCACAGCGTCCTCCACAGCGTCCGGTGCTGGACGAGCAATTCGCGGCGACGCTCCGGCGTTAACGCTTCGTCGCGGGAGGGAGTGGCGGCCCAGTCGCGGGTTCCCGCCAGCAGGGATAATGCCGTCAGGAAACACGCCTGCGACAGCACTGCACGGCCCAGATCGCTGTCGGTTGGCGGGATCTCCGGAGTGGACGACGGAGGCAGCCCACACAGCCGCTGCAACGTTTCCCGGCCTTCCACGTACCGGCCCTCTCGCAGCAAGGCCATTCCACCGGCAAGAACCAATGCCGCTTGCCACTCCGGAGGATCGTCCGGGAGCGGCTGGTCCGCCAGCGTCAGGAACCAGTTCCCAAGCGTCGCACCATTCCCGTGGCTCAGCGCCAACAGGCCCCATTCGAGAGCCAACGCGCGGCGGACCTGAGGACCGGCCACCGCGGCCGCCACGTGCAGTGCGGTCCGAGCCTGCTCGAAATCGTTGCCCAACAACGCCGCCTGGCCCCAGCCACGCGCCGCCACGAGCAGTCGGCCGGCCAGGTCGGGCGCCAACTCGCAGATCAGCTCGTGCTGCTGACAGACCGGCTCGAACCGCCGCAGCGTCAGGCTGGCCCACACGAACATCCGCAGGTATGCCGGGTGAGCTTCCGGCGGCAGATATTCCCGGGCGGGCAAGCCTTGCAAGACGTGCTCCGCTACGACCTCGGGTGGTTGAGCGTCGCGGTGGCTCGGGTTTGCCGTCAAGGCCAGCAGGACCATCTCGACCAATCGTTGCAATGCCTCGATGCTACGGCCGGCGCCCGGCTGGCACGCCGGGCAGGGTTGGCGGGCGTTCAAAGCCCGGGCCAACTTCACCTGCCGGTCGCCTTCGAACAGAAAGTGACGGACTTTCTCGATCGGGACGCTGTCCAACTCCGGATGCTCGCAACGTAACAGGTCCAAACGTCGGACAAGTTCCTCGGAGGGGACAGTTCCCAGGCCCCGATCCGCCAACACCATTCCCAGCGAAATCGCAGGGGGTATGCGCTCGCCCAGCAGGGGCAGCAGTTCCTCGTGGAACACGCGATGAGCGCTGCGATAGTCGCTCTGGGCGAGATGGTTCCAATAGCCATCCAGGACTTGCTTGCGCCCGCGAAGCTCGCTGATCGCTCGTTCGACAAAAGCGGAGTGCTCTACCAAGTGCAGCACTTGGCGCGCCCGGTGAAGGTGGTCAATCGTCTCCGCAGCGACCGGCTGGTCTGTATCGAGGCACTGCATAATCCCGCGGATCAGGTGCATATACTCCCGCACGCCCGGTTCGTCCTCCCACGGCGGTCGCGGCATCTGGAGCGTGCGCTGGACTAGACGCCACCCGACGGCAGGCTGGTCACCCACAACGGCGATTTCGGCCACCAACCGAAGCAGGCCGCACCAGGCCGCCATCCGGCGGTTCACATCCGCGCCGCCGAAGCCGGAAGCAGCCGGGAATGGCCCGGAGACGAGGGGGACGGCCCGATCGATGCAGACCGCGTACTGGACCAGCCTCGCCGCCACCAGGCATTCCAAGACCTGACAGGTCCAGCTTACCGCCGGCCCTGGCGGAGCCGCGCCTGCTGCATTCGCCGGATAGTCCCGACGAACACACTCCAGCAACATGCGGGCCGGCTGAGGCCGGCCCCGCGCAAGGAGCCGGGCCACGAGCGAGACCAGCATCTGCGGCAGGGCCGGCGAGTTGGGGTTCGAACCGCTCAGTTCCCGCAGGAGATCCCAGGCCGAATCGACCTGTTCGTCCTCCAGGGCTTGCCACAGGTTCCACGCTCGCACCGCCACGTCGACCCGGTCCGGCTGCTTCAAGAATCGATTCTGGGCCAGGCCGGTCGCCAGCTCATGACGACAAGCAACCAGATCGCGCCGCTCCCACGCTAGATAGAGCTGGAGAAAACTCGCCTCATCACGGTCCGTGTCTTCACGCGGCTCCGGCAGAATCCTGCCCGCCGCGGCAAATTCTCCCCGGCGGATCAGGATCAGGGCCGCGGCCAGCAGGCCGGCGCGAACCACCGCCGGATCCGAACCGGTCAAGGGCTGCAACGCGGGCAGCACGGCGGCTGCCCCATCCGGGTGGACGAGTTCCGCGGCGAGTTGCCGGAGCGTACGGGTGGCCTGCGCCTGATTGATACACCGCTGCACCAGCATCGCATACGCGGGCTGAAGCGGGATCCGCCGAAGATCCGGCAGCGGGTCGTAGGTGGGCTCCGAGGTCCCTAGCATCAGGTAGACCGATGCCCGCAGCAGGGGCGGAATAGCGTCCGCCAGCGGATCCAGGACAGACGCTTTCAGTTCCCGAAGCCGCACCGTGTCGCCACGCTCGATGAACTCCAACGCCTGATCCGTAGCCTGCACCCGCGTTACCAGGTTCGCTTCGATCTCCTTCAGTCGCGTTCGTGCGATCGGGCTCTCCACCTGGTCGATGGCCGCCGAGAACTGCGCCAGGTAGGGTTGTGTGTCCCGGCCTTCCGCATATCGGCCGATCTGCAGCAACGCCACCCCGGCTGCCGTCACCACGGCGGCATGCCACTCTGGCGGATCGCCCGGGAGACGCTGCTCGGCTTGGGCCAGGAACCAACGCACGGATGCTTCCCCACACCGCTGGGTCAGGGGCCGCACGCCCCATTGCAACACAAACGCGCGGCGGACATCGGGTTCGGCCACGGCGGCCGCCACCTGAAGTGCCATCAGAGCTTGCTCCAGATCGTTACGCAGCAGCGTCTCCTGGCCCCAACCTCGCGCTGCCAGCAGCAGTCGGTCGGCCAAGTCGGGTGCCAGCGCTCGGATCAACTCGTGCTGACGGCAGACCGGTTCGAAACGCCGCTTCGTCAGGTTCGCCCACACGAACAGCCGCAAGTGTCCAGAGCGTGCTTCCGGCGGCAAATTCTCCAGGGGCGGCAGGGTTTCCAGGATGCGATCTGCCACGCGATCCGGGGGCTGTGCGTCGCGCTGGCTGGAGACCGCGGTCACGGCCGCCAGGACCGTCTCCACCAACCGCTCCAATGCCTCGAGAGACCGGCTGGCGACTGGCCGGGCGGCCGAGCAGGGCCGGCGGGCGTTCAATGCCCGAGCTAACTCCAGTTGGTGGTCACCTTCGAGCAGATAGCGACGAACCTTGTCGATCAGGCTGGTGTCCAGTTCCGGATTCTCGCGGTGTACCTGCTCCAAGCGCTGGCACAATTCGTGGGTGGAGGCTGCCTCCAGACCGCGATCAACCAACACCATTCCCAGACGGATGGCCGGCGGCACACGCGCGCCCAGCTTGGGCAGCACCTCCTCGTGGAACACTCGATGGGCGCTGCGGTAGTCGCTCTGGCCGAGATACATCCAGAATGCCTCGAGGACTTGCTGTCGCCAGCGGAGTTCGCCGATCACGTGTTCGACAAAGTCGGTATGCGCTGTCAGTGACAGTACCTGCCGCGCTTGATGCAGGTGTTCGATCGTCTCCGGACCAATCGGCTGGTCCGGGTCGAGGCACTGCACCACGCCATGGATCAGGTGCCCATAGGCCCGCACATCCGGCTCGTCCTTCCACACCGCTTCCAGTGTATCGAGCGTGCGCCGCACCGCGTGCCACCCCACGGTTGGCAGGCCGGCCGCATGGACCGCCTGGGCGACCTCGGCCACCACTCGCAGCAAACCACACCAAGCGGCCATCCGGCGGTTCACGTCGGCCCCGCCGAAGCCGGAAGCGGCCGGAAGCGGCCCGGCCAGCAGGGGGGAGGCCCGATCGACACAGACCGTGTACTGGCCTAGATTCGCTGCCACCAAGCATTCCAAAACCTGGCAGGTCCAGTCCACCGGGAGGTGTTGTGAATCCGCTTCTGCCGTATTTGGGCTTTCGCGGCGGACCCACTGCAACAGCATCCGCGCCGGCTGGGGCATGCCCTGCGCGATGAGCCGGGACACGAGACAGACCAACGTCTGCGGCAAAGCCAACGCTGCGCGGCCCGGGCCGCAGAGTTCTTGCAGGAGCATCCAGGCCGCGTCGGTCTGTTCGTCCCGCAAAGCCTGCCACAGGGCCCAAGCCCGTACGGACACGAGCGCCTGGTCCGGTCGCTTCACGAAAGGATTCTCGACCAGTTCGGCCGCCAGCGAGTGACGACACGCCATGAGATCACGCCGTTTCCACGCCAAGTAGAAGCGGAGATAATTCATCAGGTCACCATCCGCGTCGGCACCCGGCTCCGGCAAGATCTCCGCCGCCGCCGGAAATTCGGCTCGACGAATCAGGATCAGCGCGGCGGCCAGCCGGCCCGTTCGAATCACGCCGGGATCCGAACCATCCAGGGGGGCCAGCGCGGGGAGCACCCCGGCCGCCGCATTCGGGCGGCCGAGTTCTGCGGCCAGTTGCCGGAGCGTGCGCGCGGCCTGTGCCTGGTCGATGCACCGCTGAATCGGAGACTCATGCGGCGGTTCGAGCGGGATCCGCCGGAGATCGGGCAGTGCGTCGTAGGTGGGGTCGGCGTCCGCCAGCGTCAGGTAGACAGCGGCGCGCACCAACGGCGGAATGGTGTCCGCCAGCGGATCCAGGACAATCTCTTTCAAGTCGCGAAGCCGCTCCGGGTCGTCGCCGTCGATGAGGGCCACCGCCTGGTCCGTCGCCTGCACCCGCATCAGTAGGGCACCTTCGATCTGCTTCAGTCTCATCCGGGCGGTTGGGCTGTCCACCCTGCCGATGGCTGCCGAGAACTGCGTCAAGCGGGGCATGGCGAGCACGATCTCGCTGTCGACAGACGCAATTAGACCGGCCAGCAAATGGCTCTTCCAGGCTTGGTCCGGCGGGGCGTCCGCCAGCCGCGCGAGCAGGGGCGTCAGTTGCCCCAGCAGCGTCTTCCAAAGGGCCCGGTTGCGGACAATCAATTCGCGGCCGTGCCCGGCCGGGTCCGGCAGATCCCGCGGAGTCGCCCAGTCCCCGGTCCCGGCCAACAACGAAAGCGCCTGAAGAAAGCAGACTTGGCCCAACACGGTCTGGCTGGGAGACTCGCCCGCCGGCCCCGCATCCTGCGCCGCGAGCGGCGGCAACTCGCACAACCGCTGGAGGACTTCCCGGCCTTCCGCGGACCGGCCGTCTTGCAGCAGTGCGGCTCCCAGCGAAAAGATTACCGTGGCGCGCCATTCCGCCGGGTCGTCCAACCGACGGTTCTTGGCGCGAGCATAAAACCACTGTACGGCCGCGGCGCTGGCGTGCTGCTCCAACGCGGCTAAGCCCCACTGCAGGGTAAGCCCCCGCCGGACTTCTGGCCCCGCCAGGGCGGCTGCTCCGTCCAAGGCGAGTTGCGCCTGATGCAGATCATTGCGCAGCAAGGCGTCCTGGCCCCAGCCGTGCGCCGCCGCCTTCAGCACCTGGTCCGCCAAGGCCGGAAGTTCCGCTTTGAGTCGCGCGTGCTGCCGGCAGATCGACTCAAACCGCCGGAGCACCAGATCGGCCCAGACCAGCAACTGCAATTGGCCCTTCCGTAGTCCCTCCGGCAAGTCGTCGCCTGACGGCAGTCGCTGCAGGACTTTTTCCGCCAAGCTCGCCGACGGAATCGTGGGCGCCGTTGCGGCGGGAACCGTTGCCAGGACCGCTTCCGCCAATCGCTCCACAGCCGTTGTGGAGTCTTCGTCGGAGGGAGCGTTCGGGGCCGGAGCGGAGCCGCGCTGCTGCAGGGCCTGGACCAAGCGGGTCTGCCGTTCCCACGATTGCAGGGCCCGCCAGGTCCGCGCCAGGGGATGGTTCGCCGGCATGCCCGCGGCCAGTTGTTGGACCGCCTGCAGGTCGCCCGCGTCACGATGAACCAGCCAACGATTCACGTGGTAAGCCGCACGCACCGCTTTGGGCAGGGCGGTGCTCAGCGCAGCCAGGGAAGTCTCGTAGAGGTTCAAGGCCGCCGCAATTTCGCTCTGCCCCAGGAGATTCCAGAACTCCCTGGTCAGGTTCCGCGTGCGTGTGGCCTGTCCCCAGTTCCCAAACATGATTTATCCCCCCGCTCCAGGCTGATAGGCTCGCGCTTCCTGCAAGTAGATCTCGGCCTGGGCTTCATCGCCAAGCACCTCCCACGCCACCGCCAGCGGCGCGGCAAAACCACGCTTTTCCTGGAACGTCACACTCCAGATCAATAGATCGCGAGTTTCGTTGCGTTGGGCGATGCGCCGTGCGAGTTGGTACAAGCCTTCATCGAAGGGGCACCCTGGAAAGAGTGCGGCGACTTCGCGCCAGGCTTCCCCATATTCCTGCTTGCGCAGCAGGCATTCGATCAGCAGGATACTGACTTTACGCGTGTGGAAGATGGCCGGAATTCCGGCCAGCACCTCCCAAACGTAATCGGGATCCAATTGCTGCAGGATCGACACCCATTCATCCAACACCTCGGCCTTCCAGTCGCCAAACTTGGCCGCTCGCTCATAGGCTTTGCAGCTCAACTGCAGGTGTTGGGGATTGGCGGTGAATTGCGCGTAGGCCCGCGCCAGACGGTGCTGGACATCCGCTTCGTAAAACTCGGGAGACTCGGCCAAGTTCAATTCGAGAATGGCAGTCCCGCAGTCGGGCGGAGTCCGCGACATGGCCAAATCGGCAGCCATGAGGTGCAATGTACGCTCCGGCAACGGGAAGATTCCGCGGGCCTCGGCCAAGTCCCGCCACCAACGTTCCGCCTCGGCCAGTTCCCCTTGGGCTAACTGCCGGGCGAACAGATCGATCGCCATCGAGTGCAGCAGAAGTTCCGGCACGCCGAGGCGTTGGCGGGCCTCGAACAATTCCCGCAGCCCGCGTTCCGCCGAGGCAAGGTCGCCTTGGTCTAGGCGTCGAGCGAACAGGTCGTTCGCCATCCGGTGCAGCGTGCTGGGCGGCAAGCTGAACACACCGGGCGCCTCGGCCAAGTCCCGCCACACGCGTTCCGCCTCGGGCAACTGGTTTCGCTCCAGCAGGCCGGCGAATTCGTGTTCGGGCGACAAACGTGCCTCCAGCGAGCGGACCTCGGTCAGCCAATCGTCCAAATTCGGCCGCTGGCCGGGGACCAGAACACAAACCCGGCGCCAGAGTTGCTGCAACTCCGTGAAACCTGCGGGCGGCTCGGGCCACGGTCCAAGTCCGGCCGCTCCACGCGCTGTTCGGCCAGCTTCAGCACGTCGCCCGGTAGGTCCGGCCGCCAAGCCGAAGCGCACAACAGGGACAACATTCGGCCCAAGGCGTAAACGTCCCCGGCCTTCAAAAATTCCCTCGCGAGGCCTCGCGTGCGCAGCACTTCAGGCGCCACACAGTGCAGCCAACTACCCGCCACGGGACTGGCGCAGACCTGCGGGAGCGGCGACAACACGCCCGCCAGTGTGGGCAGGATGACAAACCGGCCGTCTGCCTGCCCCAGGCGTTCGGGGTGCATGACCAACTGCGGAATGTCCTCGTCGTGCAGCGTCTTCAGGGAGACACACAAATCCAGCGTCAAACGCGCTGCGCGCCACGCCGCTCCCGGGCTGTTGAGCCGGAGCACTTGTCGGAGGATGCTCCAATCCAACGGCTCGATTGCGGGCCGATAATGGAGGTAGAAAGCCCGCTCCGCCGCATCTGTCGTGACGGACGCCACGACCGCGTCC
>Ga0366818_10201_pt1 | contig 19285 bp, 16 predicted proteins | sample TotcelFGM3001N14_FD_207090 | JGI IMG/M metagenome (GOLD analysis project Ga0366818, IMG submission 207090) | Enriched cells from coal bed in the Powder River Basin, Montana, United States - Total cells FGM rep3 HSBNCT.FGM.300.1.N14 ...
TGAGGTTTTGGAAATGGACCAACGTTTGGAGTCCTGGGAATATTCCCTTGATTCCCCTATTAGAAATGATGGCGATGAAAAAAGTATCGATTTCTTGATTTCACCGGAAACCTCACCGGAAGATGAACTGGCGCAGCATCAGATGCAAGAAATCTTTCGCAACAGCCTGCAAACTTTTCATAATACCTTAAAGAAAAAGGAACAGGATATTCTGTCCCAAAGGTTGTTGGCGGAAAAACCTCTGACACTTCAACAGTTAGGGAATAAGCACAATATCTCGCGGGAACGGACTCGCCAAATCGAAGAACGCATGATCAAAAAGTTACGTCAGTTCTTACATCATGAGATTCCTGATTTCGTCAACTTTCAGTCTCTGTTATCACCCGCTTAACTATTAATGATGACTCGTAAAAAGTCCAGGATTGCCTTTGTGAGCCTTACCCCCAAGTTAGACATGAGCAGTAACAGATTGAGGATATAGCGATATCCCATCATCCCTGGCGGGGAGAAGGTAGCGCGGGGGATGAATTTGACTTTTTACGAGTCCATTTTTTTTACTCCCCTGCATCTTCTACTCCTGTCATAATAGTTATTTCTTTGCCTGTCATGATTCACACCCACCTTAAAAGAATTCCCTCTGTTTTAAAATGATTAAACATCTTGTTTTTTGAACTAGATTTTTCTACAATCCAATATATCTTTCAAGTTAATTGATCTTTTTATGGGAATAAGGAGCATGCCCCATGTCTCTTTTGTTAGGCATAGATTACTCTGAGATTCCCATTTCCCTTGATTCTTCCCCCTTTTCAGGTAAATCTTTAAGAACGACTTCAGGGTCAATGAAATAAACTAGGCTGATCTATAAAGTCCAAGATCCCCTGCTTCTAGAGGGGAGAAGGTTAGGGAGAGGGCTAAAAATGGCTGCCTCTAGATCAATTAAAAGTAAACCCGCCAGATTTGGCATATTGGTTAAGCTACTCATTTCTTTTCTGATTATTTCCGGAATTCCTTTAATCGTTCAGGCATTTCTTGCCAATAAAAACTTAACCGAAATAAGTTTAGAGGCCGTCCGCCGTGCTAAAGAAATGGGAGACAGGAATCTGAAGTCCGCCGAGGAAATCGGCAATACTGCTATTGCCGACAGCGTCCAAGCCCTGGATGCCAAATCCACCGAAGCCATTGAACTTAGAACCTGTGAGTTGGCTCAGAGGGTAGCTGACTTTCTGTATGAAAGAGATAAAGATATCCTTATCCTGGTCGCCTTCTCACCTGATTCCCAAAGATACCTTCAGGTATATCAATCCTGCCGCCGGGATATAATTCTACCTGGCCCCTGGCCTCCCCAACCGGAGAAAAAAAAGTCGATACCACAAGTAACCTGGCGGAATCCTGAAAACAAAGAATCCTGGAGGCATAGACCTCCGGATAATTTCGAGAAGATTTCTAGGCCAATTTATAAAGAAATCACCTTTGTAGATTTGCAGGGTCAAGAAAAGATCAAAATTGCCGAAGGCAAAATATCAAATAATCTATTGGACGTGAGCCATCGAGAAAATACTTTCTGTAGGGCGGAAGATTATTTTCCACACCTAGAAAGTCTGCAAAAAGGTGAACTCTATGTCTCCCGAGTAATAGGTCCGTATGTCAAGGGATGGTTAGACAAAACGCCGGAAGGCCTAAAGGTGAAACCGGAAAGCGCTTACGGCGGCAAAGAGAATCCTCTCGGTAAAAGATTCTCCGGAATCATCAGGTGGGCAACCCCTGTCTATGGAGAAAACGGACATAAGATCGGTTATGTGACTATGGCCTTAGACCATGCCCATATTATGGAGTTTACCGAACATGTCGTCCCCACGGAAGAAAGATTTTCTAGCATACCTGATGCCGGCTCCGGCAATTATGCCTTTATGTGGGACTACCAGGATAAATGCATCTCTCATCCCCGGGATTTCTTTATCTGCGGTTATAAGCCGGAGACCGGAGAAGAAATTCCTGGATGGGTTAGCGAAGATACCTATAAAGAATATGAAAAAAGTGGGCTGACCCTGAATGAATTTGTCAAAAAACTCCCCTCCTTTAGAAATTTTAGTCAGAAAAAAGTGGGCTCCACTGAGCAGATGAAAGCCGGATGTATTTCCCTGGATGGTAGGATACTCGATACCGCCCCCCAGTGCGAGGGGTGGCATGCCGGGACTGAGGACGGCGGTTCCGGTTCTTTCTTAATTTTTTGGAGTGGACTATGGAAACTGACCACCCATGCTGCCATCCCTTACTTTACCGGGATTTATGGGAAATCCCCCAGGGGCTTCGGCTATGTGACCATCGGAGCTAATGTCGAGGAGTTCCATAAGGCAGCCAATATTACCAAGGATAGGATTGAACAGAGCATTTCTAAACAAGGTCATGATATTGAATCATCCACTAACGCGACCCGCCAGTTAATTAATCAAACCGCCTCTTATAACCGGCATCTACTGATGGTTATTACCCTCTTTACTGCCCTGATTGTTGTCATTGCTTCCCTTGTCATCAGTTTGAATATCACTACCCCCTTGAAACGGTTAACGGAAGGAGCCCTGGCCATGAGCCAGGGCAATCTAGATCAATCCATAGAGGTGAAATCAACCGACGAAATAGGGCAGTTAGCCCAATCCTTCAATGAAATGGCGGCGGCGGTATCCGAATTAGATAAGAGAAAATCGGAGTTTGTCGCTACTGCCTCCCATGAGCTTCGAACTCCCATTCAAGCCATGTTATTAAGTATCTCCGGTCTGTTGGAAGGCTACTCGGGCAAAATAGATGAAGAGGCGCGAGAAGACATTATAATAGCCAAGGATGGACTTGAGCGACTAATGCGGCTGGTGGAAAATCTTCTAGATTTGTCCAGAATCGAAGCCCGCAAAATTGATTTACATATTGTTAACACGTCGGTTGCAGAGATTATCTCTCGAGCCTTAGAAGAAGTCTCAGATCTAGCCGCCGCCCACCAGCATAAGTTTATCAATCAGGTGAGATCTCCTATCCCGGATGTTGCAGTGGATCAAGACCGCCTTATTCAGGTCATGATTAATTTACTCAGTAATTCCATAAAATACTCCCCCGATGGCGGGAAAATATTAATTAACGCCCAGGTCCAAGGAAAAGAAATAATTCTTTCCGTTGCTGATAATGGCTATGGCGTACCCCTATGGGCTCAAGAAAAAATCTTCAGTAAATTTTTTCAAGCTGATAGTATTATGTCCCAAAAGGTTGGCGGTAGCGGTTTGGGGTTAACCATTAGCCAAGGTTTAGTCGAGGAGCATGGTGGCCGCATCACTTGCGAAAGCCCCCTGCCGCCAGAGCAATTCCCTGATCTAGATCTGGGAGGTGAACGACTAGGGACAAGGTTTAATGTCCATCTGCCGATCTCCGGATTGACAAGCTTATAACCATGTTGCGTGAATAACATATCCGTAGAAGCTAAACATTCGCCTTTACTCGTCACCAAGCTCCTGCTTGGCCACTATCCCTTCTCCCCTTTGGGGAATAGGGTTAACTTGAGGGTTAAAAATGGGAAGCAAAAAGATCCTGGTCGTCGATGACGAAAAAACCATATATTTATATTTAGAAAAAAAATTTACCAAGTTAGGTTACGTAGTATTGACAGCCAGCGACGGCGAAGAAGCCCTGGCTCAAGCATTTACCCATCTCCCCCATATCATTTTATTAGATGTTAAATTGCCCAAGTTAAGCGGTCTGGATGTTTGCAGGAAGCTAAAATCAGATGAAAGGACAAAAAACATTATTGTATTAATCCTTTCAGCTAAAGCCCAGGCCGGGGAAATTAAAGAAGGCCTGCAAGCAGGAGCCGACCGATATCTAACTAAACCTATGGGATTTCCAGAAATTTTACAGGAAATACGTACCTATACAGAAATATAATCTTAGTAGCACCGGCTTCCTAAGCCTGTGCACCATTATAGAAAACAGAGATTAGGATGCTATGAAGGTAGCCGGTCATCAATATCGAGAAGAACAACAACAGCGGGAAGAACGACAGCGGCGCATTCTACAGGAATATATCTTCAACCTGGAACAAGCCCAGGATAAAGCCGAAGAACTGGCCAGAGCCCATGAAAATCTAAAAATATCCCAGGACCTCCTCCTGACTGTTGTCAATTGCACTATCCAGGGCTTATGTTTGCTCCGTAATCGCACCTTTATTTGGTGTAATAACGCCTTTTCAGATATGGTAGGGTGGGAACAGGAAGAATTAATCGGCAAGACAACTCGAATAGTTTATCCCAATGACGAAGAATATGAAAGAATGGGGGAGATTGTCTATAGGAATGTCAATCAGGAAGGTTTAATTATTTACGAATATGATTTTGTCCATAAAGATGGAAACCAGATTCCTTGCCTGGTAACCGGCAGCCCCCTGGATAAAAATGATCTCTCTAAAGGCCTGGTTTTCTCTATAACGGATTTTTCTGAACGAAAGCAAGCGCAAGAAACATTGAAGAAAACCTTAACTGAGTTGGAAAAACGCACCGGAGAATTAGAAATATCCAACATCCACCTGAATCGGGAAATTGAAGATCGCAAAGCCGCGGAAAAGAAACTGAGTGAATACCGCGACCATCTGGAGGAACTGGTAAAAGAACGTACTGCTGAAATATCATCGATCAACGCCCAACTCCGTCAGGAGATCATCGAACGTGGAAACGCTGAAGAAGCTCTAAGAAAAAGTCAGAATAAATTTAGAGCCCTTTTTGAACTGGCCCCGGAGGCGCTTTTTCTGAAAACCCTCACCGGAAAGGTTCTTGAGTGCAACCTGGCCGCCGAAAAGATGACCGGATATTCTAAGGCTGAACTGCAAAAGAAAGCTGCTTGGGATATAATGCCTAAGGAAACCGCCAGAAAATTTCTGAAAATTATGAAAAATAACGGTGGCGGCTTGAAGGCAGAGTTTACCAGGAAAAATGGCGAAGCTTTCCCTATCCAGGCCAGCATTAAATCTATAGAACTAGATGAAGAAAAAATTATCCTGGTGGTTGTCCACGATCTTACCACCCAGGAGAAAATTGAAAATGAGCTTTTAAAGGGACAGAAACTAGAATCTTTGGGCATTCTGGCCGGCGGTATCGCCCATGATTTCAATAATATTATGACGACGGTCATCGGTAACCTTTCGTTGCTAAAAATGTATCCCAATTTAAGCCAGGAACTCTTGGTTATTTTGGAAGAAATGGAAAATGCCTGTTTTGGAGCCAAGGACCTTACCCAGCAACTACTAACCTTTGCCAAAGGGGGGATGCCGGTCAAGAAGACGGTGCCTCTGGCGGGGCTAATCCAAGATTCAGCTCAATTTGCCCTTCGGGGCTCCAATGTTAGCTGTGAGTTTGATCTACCGGAAGATATATGTCCCGTGGAGGTTGATGAGGGACAAATCAATCAAGTTATCAATAACTTGATAATCAATGCCGGCCAGGCGATGCCGGAAGGCGGAACCGTCTTTATCAAGGCCGATAACATTAAAATCAATAAGAGGCAAGCCTTACCTCTAACACCTGGAAAGTATATGAAATTAACTATCAAAGATCAGGGTGTCGGTATCAGAAAAGGCCATCTCGGTAAGATCTTTGATCCTTATTTCACTACTAAACAGAAAGGTAGTGGTCTTGGACTCTCCACCGCCTATTCCATCATCAAAAAACACGACGGCCATATAGAGGTCGATTCCGAAATGGGCGTGGGGACAAGCTTTCAGATATACCTCCCCGCTTCTGGAAAAAAACCTGGAAAAATTGATAAGCGCCAACAAACCCCTCTGAAAGGCCAGGGCAAAATTCTGCTTATGGACGATCAGGAGTCCATCAGAGCAGTAATGGACAAAATGCTTAGACAGTTAGGTTATGATGTGACCTTATCCCGGGATGGGGCTGAGGCCATAGAAATATACCAGAAGGCTCTGACCCATGGTGAGCCCTTCGATGTCGTGATCATGGACCTGACAATACCGGGAGGGATGGGGGGAAAAGAAGCCATCGGCAGATTTAAACAAATAGACCCAGAGGTTAAAGCCCTTGCTTTCAGCGGTTATTCCAACGACCCCCTGATAGCTAAGTATGCAAAATTCGGCTTTGTAGGTGTAATCACTAAGCCTTTCAGAGTCACCCAACTAAGCAAAACCCTATATGAAGTTATCACCCAAAGAAAGTTGCCGCAGTCTAAATAATTCCCTTTTCCCAACTTGGGGAGGTTTCTAGCCCTACACCTCCTTTATATCACTTATATCACTCATACCTGAATCATACCCCTGATTCGATCAATATCCACATGGCGGCGCACCAGGTCGGCCAGTTGGTCGAATTGGCTTTCTTGAAAATCAGTGAAGGACAGGTCCGAGGAAGAGGAAGGTATGAGACCTTTGGCCTCACTCAGTTGGCGCAAGAGAGTCTGACGGAAGCCATCGTTATCGAACAGGCCGTGGATGTAGGATCCCCAAATGCGGCCATCAGGGCTGCTCCAACCATCGGCAAGGTGCTCTGCCACCCCCAGGCGTTCATTGATCTCAAAGACAGGCTGGCCGGGACCAACCATCTCGGTGAGGCCCATATGGATTTCGTATCCGCTTACTCTATGGTCATTACCGGGTAGCCCGACAGCCCTGGCCTCCACCTGAGTAGTGGTTTTCTCCCCTGCCATTGTGGTGACCACGGGTAGCAGTCCCAACCCCTCTTCTTCCGGCGTCTCCCCTTCCACGCCCAAAGGGTCTTTGACCACCTGACCTAGGATTTGGTAACCACCACAGATGCCGATGAGGCGACCGCCTAAAGCGGCGTATTCCTTGATCCGGCTGAATAGGCCGGTTCCTTTGAGGTGCAGCAGATCGCTGATGGTGTTTTTAGTTCCAGGGAGGATAAGGAGATCAATATTCTTTAAACTATACCGTTGGTCTAAATAACTCAACCTTACTCCCGGCTCCTGCTCCAACGGATCGAAATCGGTGTAATTGGAGATGTGTGGTAATCGCAATACCCCGATATTCAGGCAATCATTGTCAGAACCAGATCTTTGGCACATCTTGCGATCCAGGGCCACGCTGTCTTCCTGGGGGAGATTCAGATCACGGGCAAAAGGTACCAGGCCTAAAACCGGTCGGCGGGTCCGAGTCTCGATGATCCGCACGCCTTCTTGAAACAGGGTAGCGTCGCCCCGGAATTTATTAATGATGAATCCCCCCAGCAAGCGCCGCTCCTTGGGGGTCAGTAGATGAAAGGTGCCGATGGTGGCGGCGAAAACCCCACCCCGGTCGATGTCGGCCACCAGCAGCACCGCCGCGTTCGCCCGTTTGGCCATACTGAAATTCACCAAATCGTTTTTCTTCAGATTAAGCTCGACGGCACTTCCCGCCCCTTCAAGAATGATTAGCTCATAGGACTCGCTCAATCGCCGAAAGCTGGTCATAACCTTCTGCACCAGCCTGGGTTTGTGGCGGTAATATTCCTGGGCCGCCATATTACCATAAACCTTGCCTTGCACTATAACCTGGGAGCCCACATCACTGCACGGTTTCAGCAGGATGGGGTTCATATCGATATGCGGGGTCAAGCCCGCAGCCTGGGCCTGAACCACCTGGGCTCGGCCCATCTCCCCCCCTTCCGGCGTAATAAAGCTGTTCAACGCCATGTTCTGGGCTTTGAAAGGGGCGACGCGAATACCCTCTTGTCGAAAGATGCGACACAGGGCCGCCACTATGATGCTCTTGCCCACATCAGAGCCAGCACCAAGGATCATTAAAGGCCGGTATTTCATTGTTGGTTTTCGGTTTTCGGTTTTTAGTTTTTAGTTTTTAGTTTTTAGTAAAAAACATTCGAGGTAACGTCCTCTTTTTCTCGTTCCCAAGGCCGTAGAGCGGTAAAGCGAAGCGCATCCCGCCTCCTGCAATTTAACTATAGTTTCCAAGCTGTACTTGGTAACCTTTTATTTTCTTGTTCTCCAGCTCCAGCTTGGGAACGAAATTTCTCGCCAGGCTCCTGCTTGGCCACAAGGGTAAATTTCTTTTTCTCCGGTCCCCGATCCCCCGTCTCCGGTCATTATTTTGACTCCGTGCCCAATTCATATTTATTTAAATAGCCCCGCGGGGTGATCATGTATTGGCCAAAGATATAAGTCGTGGAATTGCCGACAATGATTATCGTCTGCATGTCTATGGGGTGATTTAATAATTCGGCCAGGTTGGTCAAGACAATTTCTTGTCCTTGGCGCATGGCCCGCCGCACAATGCCCACCGGGGTTTGGGGTGAATAGGTTTTGAGCAGGAGGTCTCGGACCGCCCCCAATTGCCAATCCCTTTTTTTGCTCTTGGGATTATACAGGACAATAATGAAGTCACCCTGCGCCGCCAACTCGATACGCTTTTGGATAGTCTCCCAGGGAGTAAGCAAGTCGCTGAGTGAAATGGAAGCAAAATCGTGGGTCAAAGGCGCACCCAGCAGGGACGCCCCCGCGGCCAGGGCGGGAATGCCGGGAATGATCTCGAAGGGGAGGTCAACTTTACCCCCGGCGTCAAGCGGTCCCAGGCGGATATTACGGGCGTGACAGATTTCTAGAACCAGGGCGGCCATGCCATAAATACCGGCGTCGCCGCTGGAAACCAGGGCGACTTTCTCTCCGGCCAGGGCCCGATCAATGGCCAGACGACAACGCTCCATCTCTCCCATCATACCGGTGGAAACCAGTTCTTGGGTAGTTAAAACAGGTTTTAAGAGATCGAGATAAACCTTATAACCAACCACTAATTGCGAATCTTCTACGACTTGACGGGCCCGGGGGATAATGAATTCCGGGTATCCCGGTCCAATACTGACAACTGCTAAACGGCCCGGGCCACGGCCAGGGTCACGTTGGCCGTTTTGCATTTGGGGATCAGCAGCTGCCCCGTCCGGGCCGCTCGCAGGGCCGCGGCCTCGCAGACACTGGAAACCCCCATGTGTCGGGCTACCACTGCTGACGGGTTGGGTACATCTATCTCCTGTAATTCCTCTGCGGTAAACCATAGCAATTCTACTCCCAGTCTTTGGGCTGCCTCCAGCAACCCCGGCTCTTCCTTTTTGGCCGCAATCGTCGCCAGGGCCTGAATAGAAGATAATGATAGTCCCTCTTGCTCAAAGGTGCGGCGAATCAGTTCCAGAATTTCCGCCGTCTCAGTCCCTTTATTACATCCCATACCCAATACCAGGCTCCGGGGCCGCAACCGCAGCCACCTTTCCGGCCAGGAGCGCTCCCTTTCGCCTACATATACCGTTGGATTGCTCCGAGTCAAGGCGGTCTCGAGATCCTCTTCTTCAATGAATAATCCGTTGTCATATCCGGCCAGGGCTTCACTCAACCATCCGTCTTTATCCACCAGTTGAATCGGCTCACCGGCTAACAGAGCCATATGGATAAGGCGCACCCCGGAGAGATTTTCGATCCTCAATCCCAACTTGGGGGCCAGGACATCGAAGGCCGGCAGACCCTGGACATCGGTGGCGGTAGTGATTACCGGTGTCCCCCCGATTATTGCCGCCACTTCCCGAGCCAATTCATTAGCCCCGCCCAAATGGCCGGAGAGCAGGCTGATGGCAAACCGGCCGCCTTCATCTACCACTACTACGGCCGGATCCTGGTCCTTGCCCTGAAGAAAAGGAGCAATGCTGCGGACCACAATCCCCGCGGCCATAATGCAGACGAGATTGCACCGGTTCTGGAAGGATTGTTGGAAGACCTTCTTCAAGCTCGAAAAGGCAGTAGCGCCCTCATACTGCCCGGCCCGGTTGGTCGGCAGACACAACTGCGCTCCCGGCAATCCCTGTTGAATCCGTTGCGCCAGTTCTCCCCCTGCTGGAGTTAATGCAACTATCTTAATCTGTCTTCCGTTTTCAGTATTCAGTTTTCAGTTTTCCACTTTCTGCTCGCTGTTTAACAGACCAGAGATTTTTTCTTCCTTCTTATTGATCACTGCCCTCTGCCCTCTGCCTACTGCCTACTGCCTACTGACTACTGACTACTGACCTTCCCTATACCCATGGCTAAATTGTGAGTCATAGAGTTTAGAGCGTTTACCCAAGTGCTGCTGGCGAGCCGCCAGGGCCGGACTCACCACAATCACCGCCTGCCGGTTTATTCCTGCCTGTCGCACCTGTTCGGCAATGGTGGCTAAACTCCCCTGCACGATTTTCTCGTCGGGCCAGCTTATCCGGTAACCTACGACTACCGGAGCCTCCGGACCATAGGCCGGAATCAGTTTCTCGACCAGGGAGTCAATCATCTGCACGCTCAGGTAGATGACCATGGTGGCTTTATGGCTTGCCAACTTACTCAGTTCTTCCTCGGCAGGAACCGGAGTCCGGCCGGCAGCTCGAGTCAGAATAACTGTTTGGGTCAGCTCCGGCAGGGTAAATTCCTGGCCTAGAGCCGCCGATACTCCGGAGGCCGCGGTGACTCCCGGAATAACTTGATAGGGCACCTCAGCCTGATCCAGTTCCTCCACCTGTTCTTGCATGGCGCTGTACAGACTCAAATCTCCGGTTTGAAGACGCACTACCCGCTTGCCGGCCCGATGGGCCTGAATCATACGGCCGGTGATCGCCCTCAGATCCAGAGATGCCGTATCGATATTTTCAGCCTCAGGGCGTGCCCATTGCAACATCGTTGGCGATACCAGGGAACCGGCATAGAGGATGACATCCGCCTCCGCCAGAGCCTTTTGCCCTTTGACCGTAATGAGTTCCGGATCTCCCGGCCCCGCGCCCACAAATATAATAGGATTAAGTGGTTCCATGTTTAATCTATTTTACCTTAAAATCTGAGGGGATCGTGTTGATTGATTATTCTTATCATACTGGTTTATCTAGAAGTTCTCAAAAGTTTCTTCCTTTAAGATCCCTTCCCCTCTTGAGGGAAGAAGATCCGGAGGAAAGGTGATTAATAAATTGCTTTTGAGAATAACGATAATCTATCCAAACTGCCTCTTCATTTTTATGAAACCTTGAACTGTTTATTATATCTAACAAAGTTAACTTTTCAAAGAGTTGGAAGTGAAAATTGCGGTTTTATGGTAGAATAAGACTGGAAATTGCTATTCAATGGTTGGTTTGGCGATAAGGAAGGAAATGCAATGAAGTTCCTTGAAGGACTGTCGGACGACATCAAAAAAAATCTTCTGGAGCAACTCAGGGTTTTGTGGACCCATACATCCACGGCCATTGAAGGCAATACATTGACCTTGGGCGAAACGGCCTTTGTTTTAAGTGAGGGTCTTACCATCAGCGGCAAGTCCCTGAAGGATCATAGAGACGTTGAAGGTCATGCCCGGGCGGTCGATTGCATTCTCGCCCTGGTAGAAAAAAACGAGATCACCGCCCGCGATTTATTCGGCCTTCACCAACTTGTTATCACAGAACCGGTTGTCGATATTTATAAGCCTGTCGGCGACTGGAAAAAAGAAAACAACTCCGTCAACATCACCACCGGCAATCAGCTAACGGTTATCGAATTCTCAGATCATTGGGAGATTCCCCAACTTATGGGATATTGGCTTCAATTGCTGAATTCGGAAATACGCCGCCGTAAGGAGCCCAAAGAGGTGCTCAAATCCTATGCCCGGCTCCACATATCGTTTGTCGGCATTCATCCCTTTGGGGACGGCAACGGGCGAATCGCCCGCCTTGTTTCCAACCTACCCTGTTTAAAGGCCGGTTATCCCCCGATTATCATTGAGAATGAAAAGCGTTACGATTACATCATGGCCCTTGCCGAATACACCCTCACCCACGGCGTTCCTTCCCGCAGCACTGAACTCGTTTATGAAGCTGCGTGTTTTGATAACTTTTGCTCTCTCTGCGAGCAAAGCTGGCAGAAAAGTATGGACCTTGTGGAACAAGCCCAGGCGTTGCAGCAGAACCGGGAACAACGCTTGCAGCGAGATTTGGGCGAAGCCAAGGCACATTAGACAATTAGAATTATTTTGTCTAATGCCTGAAATCACCATCCGGGCAGGATGCGACTTTTCGCCTTATAAACACGAAAAACTTTAAACAAAATGATGGAGATCAAGGTAAATGCATTCTCCAGATTGCCTTTATCATTTTCAGTTTACACAGTCATATTGGCCCAGTTCTCCAGATTCAATCCAGGAATTCGGCTAAATTCGCGTAAATTATTGGTTACCAGAGTAGCTTTCAGGCTTTTGGCATGTGCTGCGATTAACAGGTCCATACTGCCTATAGGTTGACCTTTTTTTTCTAAAAAGGCTCTAATTTCGCCATAAAAAAAGGCAGCCAGATCATTGAACGGGGCAACCTCCATTGGGGTCAGAAAATTGTTTAAAGCATTCTGGTTTTTTTCGGGACGACTGGATTTGGCAACACCATACATTAATTCTGCCAGGGTAATTGAAGAGATCCATATCTCTGCCAAAGGAAGAGTACGTAATCGATCAATAACCTCTGGAGGTTTCCTCTTGATCAGGTATATGCAAATGTTAGTATCTAGAAGAAACATAATCAGAGTGATTCGCGCTCATCGATGGGAGGTTGATTTCGCTCAGACATAAAATCTTCCGTGAATTGGCTCAGGCTATTGATCAATGGCTCCCAAGGGTCTTCTTTAGGAATAAGGACCACCATACGCCCGATGCGTTTAATATATACTTCATTCCCCTCGAAATGAAATTCATGGGGAAGGCTCAGAACCTGTTGCTGTCCTTTTTTGGTGATCTTCGCTGTTTCCATTTTCCCTCTTCTAATCGAAGTTATGATAAAATTTACCTGTATATTAAAAGAGAGGCAAGGTAATAAATATTTGTGAATCGGTATAGTGTCCTGCCAAGATTACATTTTGTCCAACTTCTTAAATTACCATTTAGGTAGGATGCGACTTTTAATCTATCAAAACGGAAACTTTAAACAAAATGATGACAAGGAAAAAGACGGCATCTTCAAGGTCTGCCGAGTTTTTGATAGGTTATATCAGTCTTTGCAGCATTAGAAGGATGGGAAACTCCCTGTTTGCCGCGCCCTGATAATCCACACCGGATTCAGAGCCTGCATATAATCACTATCCCCCAAGCTGCGGCTGCGGCTGACTTGAAGGTGACAGATTTCCACCTCGAAACCCGACCGGTTCAACGCCTGGCGGGCGGTTTGCAAAGAGTCAAGCAGAGTGGCAGTCAGCACCACCTTCCCGCCCGGCTTCAGTACCGGCAACACCGTTTCCAGGATAGATGCCAGCCGGGGCCCGCCGCCTCCGATAAAAACTCTATCCGGGGCCGGCAGCCCCACCAGGGATTCCGGCGCTTGGCCTTGAATCACCCTTAAATTTTCTACCCCAAACTTTTGACTGTTGGCCTTGATTTGCTCGACCCGCTCTGGAACTTGCTCCACCGCCAGAATCCTTCCTCCCGGCATCAATAAACTGGCCTCCAGACTCACCGAACCGCATCCGGCTCCCACATCCCATAACACCTGTCCCGGAGCCAACGCCAATTTGGCCAACACCACGGCCCGCACCTCCGCCTTGGTGATCAGGGACGCTTCGTGGCTAAAGGCCGTCTCCGGCATACCCAGGTGCAGCTCCGGTTTTTCCCGGGTTAAAGGGTCATCTAAAATGACCACCATATTCAAGGGCGAGAAACTACCGGCTGCGGCCTCTTCAGGAGATAACCAGGCATAGCGCTGGCTTTCCTGTCCCAAATCTTCCAGAACACACATCCGGGTATCACCCCTGCCCTTCTCCATCAACCAGCGGCCGATTTGAGCCGGGCCATGTTCAGGATCGGTATAGAGGAATATTTTAACAGCCTTTCCCACTACTTCTTCCAAAGCCTGCCAGTCCCGCCCGTGCAAACTGATAACCTTGGCGTCGTTCCAGGCCGTCTTGAGAAGGCTGGCCGCGGCCTGAACTGCGGTTATATTGGGGTGGAAGACAATATTTTCCGGCCCCAGCGTTTCCACCAATCTCGGCCCGATGCCATAAAAATTGGCGTCCCCTGAGGCCAGCACCACCACGCTCCGGGTCTGGGCCCATTCTTTTATTTTTTGCAGGGTGGCCTTTAAGTCTTTTTCCCACGCCATCTTAACCGCGGTTTGCTGAGGGAAATATTCCAGATGGCGCTTCCCCCCCACCAACACTTGGGCCTCTTCAATAATCGCCCCGGCCTTGGGAGTAAGGTCTGCCGCCCCCATGCCTAAGCCTATAACCTGAACCGGAATCACCCCTCACCTTAACTCTCTCCCCTCCAGGGGCGAGGGGATGTTAATCTTTTTACCAGATCATGACGTTTGCACACCAACGGAAAAATATCTTGATCAATAAGTTTTGCCCCCCATACAGCAACTTTGTATGCTATCATTTAGCTGAAGTCGATGTCAAATTTCCCCGGCATCACTTTTCCTTTTACTGGCATCTGACAACTGGCAATAATTTTTATATAATATTAGGTGGAACCATAATCGACTAAAGTCCAGCCGCACGAGGTGAGAAAATCCTGTAAAGCCCGCAGTTGGGAGGTTCCTAAGACCGGACATGATCTCGGGTCAATTTCCCCTGCCCTTAGTCGGACGGCAAAGGCCAGGCAGGTGGATTCGCTGCAATCCCGGCAATTGGTTTTCGGCAGATACTTCATAATATCTATAATACCGATGAGCGGTCTGGACTGATAAGAAGGGATAATTTCATGTCGTCGGGCATAGGTAGTATTAATTTCAACTTTCAGCCATTCCAGAATTTCCCAACCCTCTTCTTGGTCTTTAATGTGGGTGATGGTAACCTTATCAGGATAGATATTTATGGTCTTGCCTCGAACTCTTAAAACCAAGACTCCCTGATCCGGGGGAAATTGATACCCCCCCAGGGTTGCATTAAGATAAGGCAAAATCGGACTGACATCTGCGGGAAATTCCGCAATCACAGCCAGGGTTTGGGCATCATGAGAACACTCCGGGGGCCCCATATGCACCGACCGATAGTCTTCAATTAACATACTCTCAACTCCTGGATAGCAAAAGAACTACCATTTAATCAAATGACACGATATCCTGTAATAAATAACTATAATATCATTATATCATTTGAGCTAATTTTTTGCGGGAATGTTGCCTCTTGTTTTTTCAGGGGAGATTATTGTCTCTATGCATGTGCATCAAAGGATATCTGAATGAAAGATAAGACGTCACCCCAACAAAAAGCCGATGACCTAGGCCGTCAAGCCCAGGATATGTTAGGGACAAGGCGGGACAAGAAAATTACTGGAGAAATGTCCACGGAAGAATGGCAGCGCTTGATTAAAGAGTTGCAGATTCGCCAGATCGAATCGGAAATACAGGAAGAGGCCTTCTGCCAGTTGAAAATTAAATTTCGCACCCTGGTGGAGCAAATTCCGGCCATCACTTATATTGCCGCTTTGGACCAGGCCAGCACTACCCTGTTTATCAGCCCTCAGGTTGAGTCCATGCTTGGTTTCACCTCTGCCGCCTATCTGGCTGATCCCGATATTTGGCGAAAGCAGCTTCACCCTGATGATCGAGACCGGGTGTTGGCCGAGGTTGCCAGGTGCCATGCCACGGGTGAGCCTTTTTCCTCCCGATACCGGATGCTGTCAAAAGAGGGCAAGGTTGTCTGGTTCCGCGATGATGCCTGGCTGTTAGATGATTCAAATGGCCGGCCGCTTTACCTGCAAGGAGTAATGTTTGATATTACCCAACGGCAGGAAGCTGAAGAAAGGTTACATGAGAACCTATGTTTTTTGGAAACCTTGCTGGAAACTATTCCTAATCCAATTTTTTACAAAGATAGCTCTGGGTTATTTTTAGGATGCAATAAGGCGTTTGAGAAGTTTATCGGTTTAGCAAAGGAAGAAATTGTCGGAAAATCAGTTCATCAGTTAGCACCTAAAGATCTCGCAGATATTTACTACGCAATGGACCGGGAATTGTTTGATTCTCCAGGAAGGGTTCAGGCTTATGAGTCAAAGGTAAGACATGTCGACGGCGCTTTACACGAAGTAATCTTTAATAAGGCTGTCTTCTTGAAAAAAGACAACAGCGTGGGGGGATTGGTTGGAGTTGTTTTAGACATATCTGAACGCAAGCAGGCTGAAGAGGCCTTGCGGCAAAGCGAAGAGAAATATCGCCTCCTGGTTAATCAAATTCCGGCCATCTTCTTTAAAGGATATGCCGATTGGAGCGTAGATTTCTTCGACCGGAAAATTGAAACTCTAACCGGATATGCTAAAGAAGAGTTCGATAGCCGCAGGGTAAAATGGTGCGACCTGATCCACCCGGCAGACTTAGACCATATCCAAAGAATATTTATCGAAGCCCTCAAGACCGACAAATCCTACGTGCGGGAACACCGGATTACGAAAAAAAACGGCGATATTTGCTGGATTCAGTGCCGGGGACAAATATTCTGCGATGACACCGGCCAGGTGGATTATGTCAGCGGAGTATTTTTCGATATCACCCCCCATAAAAAAGCCGAGCAATCATTACAGCGATACGCCGAACGCTTCAGCATCCTGCATAAAATTGATCAGGCTATCCTGAGCGCCAAATCCCCCCAGGCCATTGTTGAAGCCACTTTGTGCTATATCCGTCAACTTCTACCTTGCCAGCGCGCCAACATTATTATTTTTAACTTCGAGGCTGCTGAGGCAACTATACTCGGATGCCAGGGAAATGAGGGCACTAAGCTGAAGTTAGGCAGCGTGCTTCCCCTCGATTTCCTTAGCAGTGTTAAAACTATTCAGCAAGGGGAGGTAAACCTGATGGAAGACATTCAGGCCCTGCCCCACAAGTCCCCTCTCCAGCAAATCCTGCTGGCCGAAGGCATCCGTTCTTATATCAATGTGCCTCTTCGAGTTAAAGGGGAACTGGTCGGTTCCCTCAATCTGGGAGATAACAACCCCGGTGCCTTTACGATTGAATATGGAGAGGTTGTCCGCGAGGTGGCCGACTCCCTGGCGATTGGTCTGCACCAGGCCCAACTCTATGAAGAAATCGATCAACAAAGTGGACAACTTCGGGCTTTGTCTACCCAACTGGCCGAAGCGGAAGAAGCTGAACGGCGTCGGCTGGCCCGGGAGTTACATGATCGAGTGGGGCAGAGCCTGACCTCGCTGGGTCTCAATCTTACCTACATCCAAACCCAGTTGTCACCTATGTGCCTGGGTAAGATAGATTCCAGGCTGGAAGATTCCCAGAGGTTGCTGGAGGAGACCATGGAGATCATCCGGGACGTGATGGCCGACTTGCGTCCGGAGGGGCTGGATGACTACGGGCTGTTAGCCGCCTTGCGCTGTTACGGCGAGCGCTTTGCAACTCGCACCGGCTTATCCACTCTAGTGCAGGGTGATGACTTGAGGGCGCATCTACCGGTATCCATCGAGACCACCCTCTTCCGTATCGCCCAGGAGGCCCTGACTAACGTGGCCAAGCACGCTCAGGCCACCCAGGTCAAGCTGACTTTGGAGGAAAAGAACGGATGTGTCCGGTTGACTGTGGTCGATAATGGACTGGGTCTTAATTGCCAGGCCCTACGCTCCCCGGCTAAGGGGGGCTGGGGACTTATCACCATGAAGGAGCGAGCCCGGGCTATGGGTGGAAAATTGCTGATAGAATCCGAACCAGACAAAGGAACCAAAGTGGTAGTGGAAGTGAGGAGTTGATTGCATGGCTATTACAGTCTTTATAGCCGATGATCATGCGGTGGTGCGCGATGGCCTGCGCCTGGTGCTGGAAGCTGAGAATGATATCACCGTGATAGGCGATGCCGCCAATGGGCGTCAGGCGGTCAGCCAGGTGCTGCAACTGCGTCCCCAGGTGGTAATAATGGATATCACCATGCCGGAACTGAACGGCATCGAAGCCACTCGCCAGATCCACCAATCCTCACCCTCCGCTCAAGTCATCATTCTCTCCATGCATGCCGGTAGCGAACACATTTTCCAGGCTCTCCAGGCCGGAGCGAGTGGTTATGTGTTAAAAGAATCGGCGGGGAAAGAGGTGGTTAAAGCCGTCCGCGCCGTCCACGCCGGCCGGCGTTACCTTAGTCAAAGAATCTCTGAAACGGTGATCGATGATTATTTGCACCAGCGCCAGGTTAAACCGGTGGAGAATGATTTGGCGCGACTTAGTTCCCGGGAGCGGCAAATCCTGCAATTGGTGGCAGAAGGAAAGCCTAGTATAGAGATTGCAGATATTCTCTGTCTCTCTCCTAAAACCGTGGAAACCTACCGGAGTCGGCTCATGCAGAAGTTAGGTCTTACCGATCTACCCAGCCTGGTGAAGTTCGCCATTAAACATGGCCTGACCTCAGTGGAGTAATTTATTAGCTTTTTCCTTCTCTTCTTCAATCCTTCAGTGCAACGAAATAGTTTGCTAGTATAACCGCGCCCGTATAATGGCTATCATGATTATCAAACAAATTTTCCAAACAATCCCTACATTAAATCACTAACTCTCCCGACTGCCATAAAAAAAATTCGGCATTAATATTATAGTAGATGATCTCATAAGAATTCTAAAAACCCCTCGCCCCTTTAGGGGAAAGGATTTAGGCTGAGTGGGGGAAATTATTTTTTATGAATTCATCATAATTATCCTCTTTCTTCAAGGTTTCTTCCCTTATTGTCCCTTCTTCCCTTAAGGAAAGAAATCATAATGATCAATGCATAAGAAATTACTTTTGAGAATGGCTAGAGCTCAAAGCAAGACCCTGAAAACCTATCCAACCCCGGAGACTAATCATGGGTGCGACAATGCGCGACGTTAATTGGGTCGAAGTTCCCCCTGACGTGGAGACTATCTTATTGGTTGAGGATGAATTTCTCGTTCGCATGGAGATCCATCAACTCCTCCGGGAAGCTAACTATCAGGTCTTGGACGCGGGTACTAGCTCCGAGGCCTTGCGCCTTGCCGAGCAGTATGCGGGTAGCATTGATCTATTATTGACTGATATCGGCTTGCCCGATCTGCTCGGGCCTGAATTAGCAAAAATATTGACCCGCAGATATCCTAAGTTAAAAATTCTATACATATCAGGATATCCGTCCAACATCTTGCATCAAAATGGCGTTTTGCACGGAAAAACAGAACTCCTACGTAAACCGTTGCAATTTGATGACCTCTTGCGTAAAGTGCGGGCCGTTCTGGATAATAATATTGTCCCCAACAATGATGATTTCGAAAAAAGGCATTGATTTCCTTTGCACATATTATCCTCAGGTCGGGCCTGAATATTAACGGGGAGATCATCTACC
>Ga0366818_10010_pt2 | contig 18383 bp, 19 predicted proteins | sample TotcelFGM3001N14_FD_207090 | JGI IMG/M metagenome (GOLD analysis project Ga0366818, IMG submission 207090) | Enriched cells from coal bed in the Powder River Basin, Montana, United States - Total cells FGM rep3 HSBNCT.FGM.300.1.N14 ...
ATTGGGGGCCCTTGGTGGGGGGGGGGGGGGGGGGGGGGTTGGCCTTATGTCTGGCTGGATGTCAGGGCCTGTTCCCCCGGCCGGTGTATACGCCTCCTGTAGCTCCCGCTCCGCCGGCGCCGCCGCCGGCCCAGGTCCCCCGCCCCATATTGTATGTGAGCGTCAATCGTCTCAACCTCCGGGCCTGCCCCGGGATGGATTGCCCCAAAATCGCCGTTCTGGACCAAAATCAAGAAGTGGAAAAAGTCGGTGACGCCGCGGACTGGTCCCAGATCAGGGTCACCCGGGACGGCACCATCGGCTGGGTGAGTTCCCGGTACCTCTCGGCAACTCCGGTGGCCGCCACGCCGGAGGTAACGCCTGCGCCCGCCCCGCCTGAGGCAGTGACGCCGCCGCCGCTTCCAGAAAAACCGGCAATTCCGGCGCCTGTCAAACCGGCCCCAACGAGCCCGCCGGCGGTGGAAAAGGCCCCAAAGACGCCCAAGCCCGGGGAAGCCCCGCCGCCCGTCATAAAGAAAAAGCCCGAAGAGGCTCCGCCCCCCAAAACGGCCAAGCCCGCCAAACCGGCGGAAGAAGGAGCTCCGACGCCCGAGAAGCCGGTCACACCCGAAAAGCCGGTAAAGCCGGAGAAACCAGCCCCCGAGCCGCCGGTATTGAAGCCGACGCCTCCGGAAAAGCCGGCGCCGCCGACCACACCCGAGCCGGAGAAGCCCTCCAAGATCCGGATTATGTAGGAAAGACAGGGAGTAGGGGTCAGGGGTCAGGGGTCAGAAACTTTTTAGGTAGAAACAACAAGGGCGGGGAAAACCCGCCCTTGCTATTTTGAATTTTAAAAGGGCGAGGAGCATCCCGCCCTACACCATACCGTCCCCACACTAAGGCCAACTTTTTCCCTGGCCCCTAACCCCTGATCCCTGGCCCCTATCTTTTACCACTCCAGCAGCGTCGCCCCCCAGGTGGCTCCGGCTCCGAAACTGATGAGGACCACCTTGTCGCCCGGCTTAATCTTGCCTTCAGCGAGCGCCTCATGCAGGGCGATGGGCACCGAAGCCGCCGAGGTGTTGCCGTAGCGGTTGATGTTGACGAACACCTTGTCCATGGGCATCCGGGCGAATTTGGCGCCGGACTCCAGGATGCGGTAGTTCCCCTGGTGGATGATCAGGTAATCGATGTCTTCCCGGGTCATGCCGGCCATCTCCAGGATGCGGGGAATGGATTCCTTCACCGCGTTCACCGCGAACTTGAAGATATCCCGTCCGTCCATCCGGAGGAAATGCCGGGCCGTGTGGGTCTGGGGCGGGAGAAAGGGACTCACCTCTTTGTCGAATTCGGTTTCGCAAAAGAGGTTCATATTCAGTTTGGAGGCGATGAACGATTTGATGATGCGGCCCCGGGGGCCTGGACCTATCACCACCGCCCCGGCCCCGTCCCCGAAAAGCATGCAGGTGGCCCGGTCGGTCCAGTCCGTGAAGCGGGAATTGGTATCGGAGCCGATGACCATAGCATAGGCGCCTTCCGGGGCCACCAGGCGCTCCCCGACGTACAGGGCGTAGTTGAAACCGCAGCAACCGGCCTGGAGATCGAAGGCCGCCGCCTTACCGCCGATCCCCAACTCCTCCTGGACCTGAATGGCCCCGGCGGGGAAAAAGTGGGGCGGGGTGTTGGTGCCTAAGATGATGAAGCTCAACTGCTCCGGCTCCAGCCCCGCGTTCTCCAGGGCCTGGCGGCCGGCCAGCACCGCCATGGTGACGGTGTCCTCCTCCGGGGCGGCAATCCGCCGTTCATGGATACCGCTACGCTCCACGATCCATTCCGCCGAAGTCTCCACTATCTTTTCCAGGGCCTCATTACTCAGGATCGCCTCGGGTACATAGGCCCCGGTGCCCAGGATGCCGATCTGCTTCTGGCTCAACTTTGCCACCTATACCTGCAAGAGGTTTTTCGCAATTTATACCGTAGGAGAAGGAAAAAGGCAAATATATTGGCGGGGAAAGGTCTGAGCCGCCATGGGCGTTCCCGGCAAGCCGGGGCAAGACCGTCAGAAAAATTCCCCGGGAAAAAGCCCGCCAACCTGGATGCTCCCTTGGCCCGGTAATCATTGCCGATGGCTCCATCTCCCGCCTCAAAGACCGTGGGGCCGAAGCCCGAGAAGTAAAACCGGTTGTGCCTTTAAGAAAAAATATCCCGCATGCGAGAGAGATTCCGGAGCTTTTTCCAAACTCCAGCCTGAAATGATAATTCCCCCGAATTTAAGTCTATGAAATTTTTGCCGATAATATTAAGGGAGGCAAAGATGATGAAAGCCCTTGCTTGGTTGGGGGTAATGATCCTGATTTTCACCTCCGCCCCGATAGTCTGTGCCCAGACCGGGGTCCAGTTGGGGCCGGAACAGGAACCCGGTACCACCACCACCAATTCAGTCCAGAAAACTAAAGAGGTTGACCCCCAGGGGCAAGTTGTCGAGAAAGAGGTGAAAACCACTAGCAGTAAGAGAGATCGCGCGGTATATAAATATTCCGGCATCCCGTGCAAATGGACCGGGGGAGTCGGCAATACCGGCGCTAATACGAACCTGGCTAAAGACACCGGCCCCAAGGTCAGGTATACCGTGGATCGTCTGCCGGCCGGCGCCAACCCGGAAGAAGCCTTATGGGTAACGATGCAGGACGGCAGGATGATGATGGTGGACCCGCAGATCGTTCACGAGCTGCCCTAGAATAGAGGGACCTGGGATTAAACCAGGCTCCTTTCACCAACCTGTTGGTATTCTTTCCTTTTTTCCAGGCATTCCCTTAACCTCGCCACGACGGCTGGCCCTGGCCTGAGCCCCGTTCTCCGCCACCCGCCGCGCCCACTCATATCCTCCCAGGGCGGCGTTTAGGGTGGCACGACCAGAGGATAATCCCATGTTCGTTTTGTAGGGGCGGGTTTAAAATCAACTTCTACTTGTTATATCAATAGGTTATCTGATTGGTTGGTTTCATTTTAGACCGGACTTGGTTTAAACCGCCGCGGCCTTAACGTCTTTATGCCCCAGGACATCTTTTCCCCAAAACCATTCTCCGGCCGGCCGGCCTAATTCGGTCGCCCATGGTTGCCTCAGCCGGTGCGGGCGGCCGTTCGGCGCAATCCTGCTTAAACAGGAGAATTTCACCCTATTCCGCCTTTTTTTCACCGAGAAATAATGGGGGACGCCTGGGGGATATTTTTTTCTTGACACCCAACATATTGTGTTTTACTATAATTATTAATACAACATATTGCTATTTCAGGGAATTTCGGCAACCGCTTAAATCAAGGAGGAAATGATGACGCCGCAGGGGGAAATCAGGGAAATCGCCGGGGAACTGCCGTTAAGCCATAACGCCCAGGTAGTGCTGAAAAAGCGCTACCTCAAGAAAGACGAAGCCGGGGAAACCACCGAAGCCGCTCCGGACATGTTCCGGCGGGTGGCGGACACCATCGCCGCCATCGACCGGCTCTACGACCCCCAGGCGGACGTGGCCGCCACGGCCCAAAAGTTCTACGACCTCATGGCGTCGCTCAAGTTTATGCCCAACTCCCCTACCCTGATGAACGCCGGGCGGGAACTGGGCCAGCTCTCCGCCTGCTTCGTCCTGCCGGTGGAGGATAACATCGAGAGCATCTTCGAGGCGGTGAAACAAACCGCCCTCATCCACAAGTCCGGCGGCGGCACCGGGTTTTCTTTCTCCCACATCCGGCCCGCCAACGACCCGGTGCTCTCCACCAAGGGGGTAGCCTCCGGCCCCATCTCCTTCATGAACATCTTCGACGTGGCCACCGAAACCATCAAGCAGGGCGGCACCCGCCGGGGCGCCAACATGGCGATCCTCCGGGTGGACCACCCGGATATCGAGACCTTCATCACCTGTAAGAACGACACCAAGCGCCTCACCAACTTCAATATCTCCGTGGGCTTGACCGACGCCTTCATGGAGGCGGTCAAAGAAGACCGGGACTTCTCCCTGATCAACCCCCGCACCGGCCGGGAGGTTCAAAAGGTAAACGCCGCCCGGCTCTTCGACCTCATCGTTCAGAGCGCCTGGTCCACCGGCGAGCCCGGCATCATCTTCCTGGACGCCCTCAACCGGGGCAACACCGTCCCCCACTTAGGGGAGATCGAAGCCACCAACCCCTGCGGCGAGCAGCCGCTCCTGCCCTACGAGTCCTGCAACCTCGGGTCCCTGAACCTGGCCCAGGTCGTCACCGGCGGCCAGGTCGACTACCCGGCCTTGGGCGAGATGGTCCGGGACGCCGTCCACTTCCTGGACAATGTCATCGACGCCAACCGCTTCCCCCTGGACATCATCCGGGACAAGACCCTGGAGACCCGCAAGATCGGCCTGGGGGTCATGGGCTTCGCCGATATGCTCCTGAAGCTGGGCATCTCATATAACTCCGAGGAGGCCGTGGAGGTGGCCGAAAAGGTGGCGGCCTTCATCCAGCAGGAGGCCCGGCAGGCCTCCGCCGCGCTGGCCGAACCACGGGGCAACTTCCCGGCCTACCCCGGCAGCAAATACAACGGCAACGGCCTGGGGCGCATGCGCAACGCCACCACCACCACCATCGCCCCCACCGGCACCATCAGCATCATCTCCGGCTGCTCCAGCGGCGTCGAGCCCCTGTTCGCGGTCTCCTTCGTGCGCCGGGTCCTGGAAGGCACCGAACTGATCGAAGTCCACCCCTACTTCGAAGAGCTGGCCAAGAGCCGGGGCTTCTACACCCCCGAGCTCATGCAGCGCATCGCCGCTACCGGCTCCATCCGGGACATCAAGGAAATCCCCCAGGACGTGCGCCGCCTCTTCGTCACCGCCCACGAGGTCTCGCCCCAGTGGCACATCCGCCTCCAGGGCGCCTGGCAGAAATACACCGACAACGCCGTGTCCAAGACGGTGAACTTCCCCAAACAGGCCACCCCTGACGACGTGCGGCAAGCCTACCTCATGGCCTTCGATCTGGGCCTCAAGGGCGTCACCATCTACCGGGACGGCAGCCGGGAGGAGCAGGTCCTGAGCTTCGGCGCCAAGACCCCCAAGCTGCAGTACATCACCCCCCGGCCCAGGCCCGAACGCACCACCGGGGTCACCGAACTCATCACCACCGGCTGCGGCAAGCTCTACGTCACCGTCAACCAGGATAACCTGGGCTTCTGCGAGGTTTTTGCCCAGATGGGCAAGACCGGGGGCTGCGCCAGCTCCCAGATCGAGTCCACCGGCCGCCTGATTTCGCTGGCCCTGCGCTCCGGAGTCAAGATCGACGCCATCATCAAGCAGATCACCGGCATCCGCTGCCCCAGCTCCAACTGGACAAACGGCAGCCAGGTGCTCTCCTGCCCCGACGCCATCGCCAAGGTCCTGGCCCACGTGGCCGAAGTGGACCCGCCAGCCCCCACCCTCGCCACCATGGGCTCCTGCCCCGACTGCGGCGGCACCGTGGAACACGAAGGCGGCTGTCTCGTCTGCCGCAGCTGCGGGTTTAGCAGGTGTAGTTAGAGAAATTGTGGGGGGAGGGCCAGGGGCACCCGCCCCTGCCCCCCATCCCCCAACCCCATAAGGGGGACGACCCGCCGGGTCACCCTATTCAAGAAGTTGGGTCTAAGTTTTAGCGGTGGCAAACCGGAGGTTTGCCGGATAACGGCGTTCCCAAGCTGGAGCTTGGGAACGAGGAAAAAACCCGAGGTTTTGCCGGATAACGATATTCCAAATCTGGACCTTGGGAACGAGGGAAAGGAGATGCATTATTTAAATCTTTGCCCCTGTGAAAGCGGTAAGGATTTCTCGAAATGTTGTGAACCCTACGCCTCGCTTCTTCGAAAATTCGAACGCTTTGATGAAACGGTGTTGCTCTCTTGGATTAACAGATATTCTCTTCCAATCCAGGAATCATTCAGAGAAAAAGCTAAGAGTATCGTTTTCCGTATTTCAATCTATGCCGATATCGTTTTCGAGTCTCTATACCCTTTAGGATTCAAGCCCTTCCCGGAGAACCAATATAATCTCGATGAATCTGTCAGAGCTGCAAAACATAATATAATGCTTTCATTATTCGCTTCTTTATCATGCCTTGCACAAGGCTTATTCCTTCAAAGCGGTTCATTGATACGATGCTGTATAGAAGACTCTCTTGTCATACTTGATTTATTTGAGCACGAATCTCAACTTGCGAAATTCATTTTAGGGAATTATTCAGCTAATAATGTTCTTAAAAGAATTAAACACTACATTCCCAAACATTTCATGCGCTGGTATGGACATTACTCTGCAAATTTCACACATTTCGGGCCATTCCATACTGCACCATATACACCCCGAGCATGTTATCCAGATAATTCTGTGCTTGGGTATGGACTGGAAAATATACTTCTTGCCACTTATATGTTCCACGTCGTTTTAGAGCGGGCTCATTTCAATCAATTACCGAGGACACTTCTTTGGGTATCTCGTGCTGATGGTAGTCCGGAGTTTTCAGGGGAGAACAATATAACTCAATACGTCCATAATCTTCAGGAGGAAATCTTTTCAGAGTTTCACCCTGATAAGAGGGAAGAAGGTTACTCTTATAGTTCTAAGAAGTATCGGGCCAAGTGAACCATTATTAAATCTCGTTCCCAAGCTCCAGCTTGGGAACGCTCCTTGCCGGCGAAGCTCTGCTTCGCCACCTTATAGCCCCCAGGCCCCATGAGAAGCCGCTATACCATCAGAGAACCAGCCGGTCTATACTTCATCACCCGCACGGTGGTCCAATGGATTCCCCTCTTCACCCGGAAACCCTATTTTGACATTCTTATCGACCCCTCCGGTTTTGCCGTCAGCATAAAGGCTTGAAGGTCCAGGCTTATGTCATCCTGGACAACCATCTGCACCTGGTGGTCGCGGGTGAGGGTAGTGGGGCAGCCGTAAGATTGGGTCTACTCCAGCGCCAGGGATTATGCCGGGGGGAGAGGCATTATTGAGTTGGACGCACCGAATTAGTGGTGGCAAACCGGAGGTTTGCCGGATAATGGCGTTCCCAAGCTGGAGCTTGGGAACGAGAGCGCCAACGAGAGCGCCAACGAGAACGCCAACGAGAACGCAAAACGAGAATTAACTCTCCGCCTGAAAAACGCCTGCTCCCTGGACAACCCCCCGATCGCTGCCTATATTGGCTGATAAAGGAGGTGACCCATGCGGCGGATTCAAGTTATCGGGATGGCGGGACTGTTTATGATGGCATTGCTGCTGGCCTGCAGCCAGGAGCCCACCGGGGCTCAGGTGGCCACGCAGGCAAAGGCTCAAGCTAAAAGCGGCGTCAAGCCCTATGAGGCCCAGGATTTCAGCAAACTTAAGGGCATGGCCGGGTTCAGCGATAAGCTGCTGGACCTGCACTTCACCCTGTACCAGGGCTATGTGAAAAATACCAATCTCCTGATGGAGCAGCTTCAGCAGTTGGCCACGCAGAACCAGACGGGCAGCCCGGCCTATGCGGAATTAAAGCGCCGCCTGGGGTGGGAATTTAACGGTATGCGCCTCCATGAGCTGTATTTCGGCAACCTGGGAGGCAAAGAGTCCCTGAAAAAAGACAGCCAGCTCATGAAGCGCCTGGAAGAGAATTTCGGGAGTTACGACAGCTGGGCGGCCGACTTCAAGGGTACCGGGGCCATGCGGGGTATCGGTTGGGTTGTCCTCTATGAAGACCCCAAGTCCGGGCGGCTCATCAACTTCTGGATCAACGAGCACGACGTGGGGCACCCGGCGGGCGGCAACCCCCTGCTGGTCATGGACGTCTTTGAGCACGCCTTTCTCACCGACTACGGCCTCAAGCGGGGGGATTACATCCAGGCCTTTTTCCAGAATATCAACTGGCCTGCAGTGGAAACCCGGCTCGGGAAGTAGAGAAAAAGTATGCCGTGCCCGCCCTCTGTGATGGCACAGGCCTGCCGGCCTGTACCTTTTGGGGGCGCTCCGGTGGGATTGCCGGCGTCATCAATTTTTTATTTTTGCCGGCGCAGCCACTCCCGTACCAGTTCGGCAAATCGAGCCAGATCGCCGAGCTGCTGCAAGTTCCGGTACACTTCCTGCCAGTCCACTTCGAGGTATTCGTGCACCAGGATGTTGCGGAATCCGGCCAGGGGCGCCAGGTGCGTGGCAAAGTCCGGGGGCAGTACCCCCAGTTCTCCCAAATGCAGGATGGCCTCGTAGTAATCCCGTGGCCTCGGACCGCCGGCGAGAGAGATAAGGCGGTGGCTGATGTCCAGGACGCATTGGGCCGAGACCTCAAGGTTGCGTTCCGCAATGTCCCGGAGGTAGGGGTCGGCGTCAAACTCAGCCTTGCTTCTGCTCTTGAGCGGCTCTAATCTGGCCAAGCGTACGCTCAGTTCGTCCAAGCGCCTCTCGATACCGCTGAATTCGGGTCCCATGGTCCTCCCCGGAGAGAATTTCCTGGCGTTGCGTCCGCAAATACGGCAAATAATCATAGTACCGGCCCATGACATAGGCCTCGTATTCCACCCGGGTGGCCAGGTCCCGCTCGTACAGCAACTGCCCCTGGATCACGGCAAAGGCCAGCTCCGGCGGCGCCTGGTTTAAGAACACCGCATCCACCGCTGCAGTCCCCAAAACGACAACCAGTTCGTGGGTCAGCCGGGCGCGCCCCGCAGGCGAATCCTCCCGCCGGGCCAATAAAACCCCCAGGTCATAGTCGCTGCCGGGACCGGCCTTGATCGAGGCACGGGAACCGAACAGGTAAACCAGGAGCACCCCCGCCTCAGCGGTGCCAAATTCTTGGACTCGCGGTTGTATATCTTGGACATTCATCGGACCGACCTTTGGTTCATCATCATCCCTGTCCCCGGATTAATGGAACAGCTTGATTCTAACACAAATTAAACCGTTAGAGAGAGGATATTGATTCGGTGTCTTTTCACCTTTCCAAACGCCGCGTTTTGCCGTATAGTTCCGGGTGAAGTCGCCTAGTGTGGACGAGTTATGAAAGAACCCGAAAACCAGCCAGAGTCAGCCGGGGCGGCCGGCGGGCCCCCGGACGCCCCGCCGCCTGTGGCGGAGCCTTGCCCCCCCTGCCTCCCCATCCCGGTCGTGGAGGTCCAGGAAGGCCTGCACACCCGGTTCGCCCGGCTCTTTTTCGGGGTCATCACCCTGCTGGTGCTCTACTATTCCTACCTCATCATCAAGCCGTATCTCCTGGATATCTTCATGGCGCTGGTGCTGTTTTTCACCGCCAAGCCCCTCTATGCGGCCCTCACCCGTCTGCTGCGAGGCTATAAAGCCCTGGCCTCGGCCCTCACCTGCATCATCCTGCTCCTGGTGATCCTGATCCCGCTGTTCAGCCTGATGAGCATCATCGCCACCCAGGCCCTGGAGTTTTCCAGCCAGGTGAGCAAGGGCATGCAGAACGGCGACCTCTGGAACTGGATCGCGGCCAGGATCGACGCTTTGAAGCTCTATCTGACCCGCCTGAACCTGCCGCTGCCGCCGGGTGACATCGATCTGGCGCAAATCGTCCAGACCGCAGTGTCCAAAGCCAGCGCCTTCATCTACACCAACGCCATCGGCCTGATCCGAGGTTTTACCGTCTTCTTTTTCGACCTGCTGCTGACTCTGTTCATCGCCTTTTTCATGTTCCTCCAGGGCGACGACTTCATCCAGGCCATCAAGGGGCTTTCCCCCCTGGACCCGGCCCACAACGACGAAATCCTGCGGGAGACGGAAGTAACCATCAAGGCCACCCTGTGGGGCACGGTGATCGTGGCGGTGGCCCAGGGGGCCCTGGGAGGGGTGGGGTTTTTGCTCTTCGGGCTGCCCCAGCCGGCTTTTTGGGGCACGGTGATGATCCCGGCTTCAGTGATCCCGGTGGTGGGCAGCACCATTATCTGGGGCCCGGCGGCGGTTTATCTCCTGTTCACTGGGCACATCGGCGCCGGGGTGGGACTGATCCTCTGGGGCGGGGTGGTGGTGAGCGTCATCGACAACATCTTAAAGCCCATCCTGATGAAAGGCAGCAGCGAGACCCCCAGCATCTTCATCCTGTTCAGCATCCTGGGCGGCCTGACCTATTTCGGTATGATCGGCTTTATCCTGGGACCGCTGATTCTGTCCTTTCTCCTGTCGCTGCTGCGCATCTACCAGAAAACCATTCTGATGCCGGCCGCGGCCGCGGGGGAAATCAAAAGACCCACCCCCGCAGGGGATGGGTCTTGAGATTAATCATCCGCTAATTCCGAGCCGCAGCGCCGTTTCCGGGACGGGCCTAAACCCTGCCCGCCGCAGTCGCCTGCCTCAGGCTAACCCGGCAGCGCCAGTTCCCGCTTGACTTCCGAGAGATCCAGTTCCCCCAGGGAGATGGGGGTCCGGGATTCCAGTTGCTCGATTTCCTGTTGTACCAGTTCCTTTTCCAAGTGCCGGTCTTCATGGATAAACTGGCAATATTCTTCGAACAGCTCCTTTTTCAGGTCAGGGGAGAAGATTTGTTCCTTCTTAAACTTCTCTTCCAGGCTGAGGATATTGTCCAGGAGGTAGAAATATATGGAGCGGGCCTCGGCCAGCCTGCCGCTCTGGGCCAACCGGTCGGCCCGGGCCTGGGAGCGCCTGAGCTTGACTTCGGCCTCGGCCAGGGAGGCGGCGTCATCCGCAACCTCCTCCATCACCCGGTCAATGGACTCCAGGATATCGTCTAGTCCCTGATCTTCTTCTTTCAGGACACCCCGGGCTGCATCCACCCGGTCCGCCATGTCCAGGATAATGTCCACCAGTTCTCTCTTGGAGTACTTCTTCAGCCGTTCTTTCAGTTCCGCCTGGTTAAGAAATTTCTCCGGTTCCTGGTTCCAGGCCCGCAACAATGCCAGCACATGGGTGCAGAGGGCCTCGCCTTCTTCCTGGGGGCAGGTACACACGTAGGTGAGCTGATCGTCCTTAATCCTGACCTCTACCCGAAAAGGTTGTTCATCCACTACCAAGCCCCGGAGACGATCAGGCAAGCGGTAGCCATGCTTGACCTGATGATTCTCGACCAGCAACCGGGCCTTGGCGTTGTCTTCCGGCGTCCCGATCTGGTCCAGCGTCTGGGCGTCTAGTTCTTCAAAGCGCATGTCAGTGCACAATTCCTTAATTATTTTATTAAAATTTAACACATTGGCAGCACAAGGCAACCGTTAAATGACCAATTTGGCACGGAATTAGAAATTTTTTCCCTGGCCGGGGTAATATGATCGGCTCCGGATGAAGAGCTGGTTGAGGCGGGACTCCAATTCCAGGCGTTTAAGCTCCAGGGCCGGGCCGCGGTCCTCGGGCCACACCCGGAGGGGGTCTCCCACCAGCAGGGCGATGCGGCTCAAAGGCAGGGGCAGTTCAAACCGATCCCAGGTATCGAAGGTCAGCTTGCGGCGGGCCGCCACGGCCACGGGGAGGATGGCGGCCTGGGTCTCCCGGGCCAGGTAGAGGGGGCCTTTCTGGGCCACCCGGGCCGGGCCCCGGGAACCGTCGGCAATCATGCCGCAGCTATACCCCTGGCGGCACCAGTCGGCCATGCGGCGCAGGGTCTGGACCCCGCCTTTGCGCCGGGACCCCAGGAACACGGTGAACCCCAGACCCCGGGCCACCTGGGCGATGAACTCCCCGTCCCGGCTGGGGCTGGCCATCAGCACCATGGGGGGCTGCACCCCCCGATACCTCTGGGCAAAGAACAGGGGGCTGAGCAAGTGGCAGTGCCAGGTGGTGAAGATGACCGGTGGCCCCGAGGCGATGAGCTGCTTCACCTCCGGCGGTGCCACCAGCTCGCAAGGGCAGGTCATTAGGTAAGCTTGCACCAGACGCCTCGCCAGACCCGGGGCATGGCGGCGCCACAGGGGATGGTCCCAGCGCAGCTTCATGGGGTTGGGCGTTTTGGGCAGGATTTCATAAGTACGCTTGCGTCAAATATCGCCCCCCACACCCCGGCCTTCTCCCTCCGGAGCGGGGGAAGAGGCAGTAGGTTAGGCCGGCGGTTTTTGTATAATGGCAGTCGCTCAAGAGCCCTGTTGGCCCACCCATAAATGATGAAAAGTCAGGTAGGGCGGGCGTCCTCGCCCGCTACTCAACCGGGTTGATGGTGCGTAAGACGCACCCTACGGCAAAAGCCCTGGTGCGCAGTGCGCACCCGACAGGTTAATGGCTATTTCTTCGACTCCAGGCGTTCCAGGACCTTGGGGGTGTAGAGGTCGTGCTCCAACAACTCGTTTGACACCGGCCGCATCATACTGAGCTTCATAATCAGAAAGTTGAGGCGGCGCATCTGCTTGAGCTTCTCGGCCTCATCCGGCATGGCGGCCACCAGGTCCTGCAACTGCACCACTTCCTGGCGCAGCGCCAACTCCGGCGGCAGGCAGTCGGCGTTTTTCAAAATCTTGTAGGCCATGCGCAGCTCCGGGGGAATGTGGCTGTCATCCTCCAGATTGAGGGGTTGGCCCTTGCCCTGGAGGTCGTCGAAATCGCCGGCCTCCATGGCCTCCCGGATGCGATTGTCGGCAAGTTTGGCAAAAAAATCCATATTGACGATATCCCCTGGCGGACAAAACGAAGCCTGAAAATCTGGAACCGCCGCCTTCGGTGGTTTTTCAGGGAATTATGGCGGGCAATGCCCGCCCTACACGGCTGAAAGCCAACTGCTCACCGCTCACTGCTCACTGTTTTCACCGCCGCTTCCGGGCCCGCTCCATATCCCGTTTTTCCTCCCGGGTGCGGATGGTCTGCCGTTTGTCGTATTTCCTTTTCCCCCGGGCCAGGGCGATCTCCACCTTGGCGTGTTCATTCCGGAAGTACATGCGCAGGGGAATCAGCGTATAGCCCTTCTCCTGGGTCTTGCCCAACAGGCGCTTCAGCTCCCAGCGGTTCAGCAGAAGCTTGCGGGGCCTCTCCGGGTTGTGGCTGTCCAGCGCCGCATGGGAATAGGGGCTGATGTGGACATTGTACAGGAAGAGCTCCCCGTCCTTAAAGCGGGCGTGGGCGTCGCTGATGTTGGCCTTCCCCTGGCGCAGGGACTTGACTTCCGTCCCCTTCAGCACCAGCCCGGCTTCATACAAGGCATCGATGGCATATTCGAACAAGGCCTTCCGGTTCCGGCAGATGATCTTGAGGTTGTCTTCTTTCATAGGACTCGATTGGCGACCAGGGGACGCCCGAACCGGAAAATATCCGGAAAACGGTGATCCATTTCGGTGTTGACGTACTCGTTGACTTCCTCAACCGTAGCCAGGGCCAGGGCCTGGCGGGCGATTTTAGTGGCCTCGCCCAGGGAAGTCATGCGGATGACCCTTTTCACCACCGGGATGGAGTCGGGGCTCATGGAGAACTCTTCCACGCCCAGCCCCAGGAGTACCGGGATATAGAGCGGGTCGCCGGCCATCTCGCCGCACATGGCCACCCTGATGCCCAGCTTCCGGCTGACCTGGACCACGTCCCGGACCATGCGCATCACCGCCGGGTGCAGGGGTTCGTACATGTCCGCCACGCTTTTGTTGCCCCGGTCGATGGCCAGGGCATACTGGATCAGGTCATTGGTGCCGATGCTGAAAAAATCCGCCTCCCGGGCCAACAAATCCGCCAGGGTGACCGCGGCGGGCACCTCGATCATGGCCCCCACCGGCAATTTCTGATTAAAGGCGATACCTTCCCTGGCCAGTTCTCCCTTCACCGACTCCAGCAGCAAGCGGCCATCGTGCAACTCCCGGGGGCTGGAGATCAGGGGGAACATGACCCGAACCGTGCCGAAGGCCGAGGCCCGGAGGATGGCCTTGAGCTGGGTCCGGAAAATCTTCTGCTCCTTGAGGCAAAAGCGGATGGCCCGGAGCCCCAGGGCCGGGTTCATCTCCGGCGCATACTCCAGCGGGGAAAGAAACTTGTCGCCCCCGATGTCGAGGGTGCGGATGGTTACCTCCCGGGGGGCCATGGCCTCCACCACCTGCCGGTAATGCTGGAACAGTTCCTCTTCCGTGGGCAACTGGCGGTGGCGCAGATAGAGAAATTCGGTGCGGTAGAGGCCGACCCCATCGGCCCCATATTTCAGGGCCAGGGAGACTTCATCCGGCTGCTCGATGTTGGCCAGCACCAGGGTGGGATGGCGGTCGCTGGTCCATGCCGGCAGGGCGCTGCCCTGGGTCACTTCCCACTTAAAGGTCTCGAACTCTTCCTTACGGACCTCGTAACTCCGGCGCATGGCCTCGTCGGGATTGACGATCACCCGGCCGCTGAGGCCGTTGACGATGACCTCTTCTCCGGACTCGATCTCCAGGGTGGCGTTGTCCAGCCCCACCACCGCCGGAATCTCCAGGGAATGAGCGATGATGGCGGTGTGGGAGGTCTTGCCGCCCCGCTCGGTGATAAATCCCAGCACCTGGGAACTGGACATGTGGGTGGTTTCCGCCGGGGACAGGTCCCGGGCCACGATGATCACCGGTTCGGGGAACTCGAAGGTCTTGCTGGCGCCCCGGCCGGTGAGGTGGCCCCGCAGGCGGCGGTAGACGGCCTCCACGTCCTGGATGCGCCCCCGGATGTGTTTGTCCCCGATGCGTTGGAACACCTCCTTGATCTTCAGAAAAGCCTGGTACAAGGCCCGCTCGGCGTTGAAGTTCTGTTCCTTGATGAGCTTCTGGGTCTCCAGGAGCAGCATCCGGTCCCGGAGGATGAGCATGTGCAGCTCCAGGATATGGGCATGCTCCTTCAAATCGTCGGCGATTTCCCGCCGGAGGCGGGTGAGTTCCTCTTCCGTCTGGTCCACCGCCCGGTTGAAGCGCTTCAACTCCTCGGCCACCTCCTGGTCGTTGTAGAGCAGGCGCGTCGAAACCTGGCCTTCCTGGGTCAGGACGTGGGCCGGCCCCATGACGATGCCGGGGGAGGCGGCGATACCTTCGAGCAGGCGATTCTTGCGGGTCATGTCTCCTCAAACTTGCGGGCGAACAGGGAGGTGATGGAGGTGGCCGCCTCCCGAGCCTGGGGACCCCGGGTCCGCAACACCAACCTGGTGCCCTGGGGGCAGTCCAAAGCCAGCACGTCCAGTAAATCCCGGGCGTTGACTACCAGGCCGTCTTTCTCCAGAGTGATGTCGGCGTCGAATTGCTGCGCCGCAGTGGCGATTTTGGCCACCGGCCGGGCGTGCAGCCCCAGGCGGTTTTCCACCCAGAGTTCCTTTTCTATGGTCCAGAGCTTGGTTTCGGTCATTGCCATTGTATCATGAAATCCCGTGTAAAATCAGGTCGTCATAGGCTTCGAAAAAACCCCGTAGGGTGCGTCTTACGCACCAATTGATGACCGGGTATGCTGGCCAGCTTTCCGTAGGGTGCGTTCCACGCACCAATTAATCAGAGGGTCAGCGGCATCGGCGGGCAGTGCCCGCCACATATCTGTCACCTTGAGGTAGGGGCGGGTTTAAAACCCACCCCTACAGCCCCCACCGTCTCATACCAACGATCATTTCCTCACGGACACAACAAAAGATGAAAAATGGCTGGCATTGGTGGGGCGGCCGTCCCTGGCCGCCTCTGGCTGGCGGGCACGGAGGCCCGCCCCACCGAGCTATTTTCATATTTTTCATATAAAGTTGCATTCCAAGCACATTGAATATTCGTGTCATTCTGAACGGAGCGCCGCGGAGCGAAGAATCTCGGCGGTGAACCAAGAGAGATTATTCGCTACGCTCAGAATGACAAATAATGGTCTTTTGACTGCTTTTTGGTAGCAAACCCGCCCCGATGGCCCCAACGCTTCACTCCACCCGGCCCTGCTCTTTGAGGGCCAGGTAGGTCTGATAGACCTGGCGCCGGGGAATCTTGAGATCCCCGGCCACCTGATCCGCCAGGCGCCGCCCCTTTAAACCGCTCTCTTTGGCGGCCTTAAGCAGGCAATCCGCTAAGTCCGCCAGCGGGATCATGGCCGCGGCCGCCGGGCAGGAGAGCACCAGGGCGCATTCACCTCTGATCTCAATGTCTTGCAGCTTCCGGGCGATATCCGTAACCGGTCCTCGCCAGGTTTCCTCGAACTTCTTGGTGAGCTCCCGGACCACCAGGACCTCTCGGTTGGGCATGGTCCCGGCAATTTCCGTCAGGGTCCGGGCCAGCCGCCGGGGGGACTCATACATGATAATCACTCGGGGCTCCGGCGCCAGGGCCTGGAACATTTTTAGCCGCCGGCCCTCGCCCCGGGGCAGGAAACCTACGAAAAGTATATCGCCTTTGAACCCGGAAAGCGAGAGCGCCGCCACCCCGGCGGCCGGGCCGGGTATGGCCGTAACCAGCACCCCCGCCTCCCAGGCCCGGGACACCAGGTCCGCCCCGGGGTCCGAAAACCCCGGCGTCCCGGCGTCGCTCACCAGGGCCACGTTTTCCCCCGCCGTGAGCCGCCGGATCAACTCCGGCCCCCGGGAGGCCTGGTTGTGGGCGTGGTAGCTGACGAGCGGCGTGTTGATTCCGAAATGGCTCAGGAGCTTCCGCGTGTGGCGGGTGTCCTCCGCAGCGATGAGGTCCGCCTCTTTCAGCACCCTAAGCGCCCGGAAGGTGATGTCCTCCAGATTGCCGATGGGGGTGGCGACGATGTAGAGCGTACCGATGATGCTCACCTCAAAATGCGCTGGGAATAATCCCTCTACTCGTTCCCAAGCTCCCGCTTGGGAACGCAATTTTGTGCCAAGCTCTGCTTGGCCATGAGCGGCATCTGGAAGTAATCACCCATGCCGGTCAACACTCACCCTGAATCCTTTTTCTCTCCCGGCCTTCAAAATGCATCCTGAATAATCTCCACCTGGGGAACATCCCCCACCAGAGTGATACCCACCACGTCGAAGCGCACCGGGGACCCGGTGAGGCCTTTGGCCTTGAGATAATATTCCGCCAGCCGCCGCAACCGGCCCTGCTTGGTTACGGATACCCCCTCTTGGGGGCTGCCGAACCGGGTGCTTTTCCGGGTCTTGACCTCCACGACCACCACGGTCTTGCCCTGCCGGGCGATGAGGTCGATCTCCCCCAAGGGCGTGACGTAATTGCGCTCCAGGATTTTATAGCCCTGCTGCTTCAAGGCCGCCGCGGCCAGGTCTTCGCCGTGATCCCCCAGTTGCCGCCGCGGGTCTTTCATAGCCTTATCCAGTACCTGCATTTTTTCTTGGGGGCCGCAGGCTTCATCCTACGCCCGCACAGGCGAGACGCCTGTGCCACCATTTCCATTGCCGCCTAATGATGATGGGCGGTGCCCACCCTACAATCAGGTCGCTTTCAAGACCGTCTCTGATCTTAGCTGAAGGCTGACTGCTGACCGCTGATAGCTATTTTTATTCCCCGCCCCCCAGCCATTCCTTCACCCCCCGGAAGGTGCGGCGGTGGAGGACGCAGGGGCCCCAGCAACGCAGGGCCTCCAGGTGCTCGGCGGTGGCGTAGCCCTTATGCCGGGCGAAGTTGTATTGGGGGTAGCGCTGGTGCAGGTCCTCCATCAGCCGGTCCCGATAGACCTTGGCCACCACGGAGGCTGCGGCAATGGAGGGACAGCGGTCGTCCCCTTTGATCACCGGTTGCTGGGGGTAAGGCAGGGGCAGGGGCAGGTGGCCGTCCACCAGGACCATTTCCGGGACCGGGGCCAGGTCTTTTACCGCCCGGGCCATGGCCGTAAGCGAGGCGGCCAGGATGCCCTGGCGCTCGATCTGGCGGGGTCCTATGGCATGGATGGCCAGGGCCAGGGCCTGGCGCCGGATTTGGCCATCCAGGTCCAGCCTGATTTCCGCCGACAGACGCTTGGAATCCCGGAGCCCGGAAAAAGCGACACCGGCGGGGAGGATCACGGCCGCGGCCACCACCGGACCCGCCAAGGGGCCCCGGCCCACCTCATCCACGCCGGCAATTAAGGTCAATCCCTGAAAACGCCAGAATCCTTCCGGGTCAGCAAGTACGTCGTCGCTGCCCGGAATAAGGCTCATGACACCGGCGACCGCTTTTCCTTGATCCGGGCCGCCTTGCCCTTCCGGTCTCTCAGGTAGTAGAGGCGGCTCTGCCGGACTTTGCCCCGGAAGAGGACCACGACCTGGTCGAGGTTGGGGGAATGGATGGGAAAGACGCGCTCCACTCCCACGCCGTACGAGACCTTGCGCACCGTAAAGCTGGCCCCGGTGAGGCCGCCCCGTTTCCGGATGACCACTCCCTTGAAGACCTGGATGCGCTCCTTGTCCCCTTCCACAATGCGTACATGCACTTCCACGGTATCCCCGGGACGAAACGCCGGCAGGTCGCCGCGCATCTGCTCCCGGGCTAATTGATCTACACGTTCCATATCCTCACCTATTTTCCGCCTGGCTCACTGCCAGGGATTTTATGAATTCCCGGTCTTCCTTGCTGAGGAGCGCCCGGGCCAGCAAATCCGGCC
>Ga0366818_10186_pt1 | contig 18259 bp, 15 predicted proteins | sample TotcelFGM3001N14_FD_207090 | JGI IMG/M metagenome (GOLD analysis project Ga0366818, IMG submission 207090) | Enriched cells from coal bed in the Powder River Basin, Montana, United States - Total cells FGM rep3 HSBNCT.FGM.300.1.N14 ...
TGGCCGCCCAGGCCTATGTGCTCTTTTGGCCGCATTCTCCGGCCCCGGCAGTTCAGGCCCTCGTGGTGCGCGACCCAAACGGCAACATCCGGGCCTCGCTGGGGCATACCGGCGGCAAAGTCGGGCTGGACCTGTGGGACGCTCAGGGCCGCCGCCGCGCCTATCTGGGGCTGGGGGCCGATGGGGCCCCCGGCCTGGCGTTTTATGACCAGGACCAACGGGTCCGGGCCGAGTTGAACCTGGGGCCGGACGGCGAGCCCAAATTTACGTTGCGGGATCAGCACGGCAAGGAGATCCAAAAGGAGCTAAAACCACCCGACGAATCCGCCCATCCCCGGCCTCCGGAAGGAATCGGTCCCGGCTCCGAGGCCGGCGCTTTGCCCAGTCCCCCGGCCGGCCCGGCAGAAGCCGTTTCTCCCAAGCGGGACGCTGAGGCTGAGGTTGAGTTGGTTGGTTCCAAAACCTCCAACAAATATCATTATCCCACCTGCAAGTGGGTCCGGACGATATCGCCTTGGAAATTGATAAAATTCAAATCCGCCCAGGAGGCTCAAGAGCGTAATTATATCCCCTGTCCGCTATGCAAACCGCCGCCGCTTTCCGGGGAGTCATCTTCAACCCCGTAAATCCGGATAGGCTAAACCACCATGGCCGTTTGGGGCTACCCCTAAGCATGAAAGTCTCTGTAGGGGCGGGTTTAAAACCCGCCCCTACGGGTAGAATATGGCGGCAACGCCGGGTGAAGTCATGAGTCAGACCAGACGTAAAGAAACCGCTATGGCATTGAGGTTGAATCCTTCAGAGCCCCCAAAAGCCCGCCGCGGCAACGAAAGGGCCGGGTGCGCCCCGGACTCACCCCAAGAGGTGAAAGACCTGATGCCATATGCCGCCAAAGAATATTCAGCCAAAGAACTCAAGTACTTATGGGAGATGTGGGACGAGGCCGGGAGACACCGCCAGCCCGGCCGGCGCCATCGGAACCTATTTGCCGGGTCCGTGGGCGTGATTCTGACCGGCTGGCTTATTTATGGCCTGGGCCTGGCATGTTCCGCATCCCTGGGGGGCATCCTGATGCTTGCCGGCGCCTTAACCGGCGCCTGGCACTATATGAAATTCCGCCGCCAGCAAAGGCGCTCCGCCCTGGAGGGATAAGGCTCGAACGCCCGGTCCGATCCGCCGGGTGGGCAGGCAGAATATACCCTGAGCTCTTATAGTAATTACCAAAAGAGGCTCTTGCAAAAGAGTCTATTCCACTGAAATTCCATCAAACTATTCCAGGGAATCTGGTGGCACAGGCTTCCAGCCTGTGCTGATAAAGGATTAAATCTGAAGGATATCATCTTGATATTATTTCATAAAGAGCATCTTGGAGAACTGAGGGTCATTAATGTTGCACCGACCTGCAACACGCATTTGCACAGGCTGGGAAGCCTGTGCCACCAGCCTAAGATGAATTTTGCACGTGCCTCAAAAATTTTTTCCGCTCAGGGACCCCTGATAATCCCCCCTGCCCCCCTTTAAAAAAGGGGGGAAACTACAAGGAATTGCAGGAAAAGTCCCCCTTTGAACAAGGGGGATTTAGGGGGATTTGAGAACCTCCAAGGGGAAAGAATTTATCATCCGCTATAACTCTAAAAGATCACACCGCTTGGGGTCGTTTTATAGCTGCAGCTTATCTTATGGACAACACGGGGAAAAGTGACCGCAGAGAATTGCTTTCCCGCCGGCGCGGCTTTCCCCGGCCCCGGTCAGGTGCCGGCCTGCGCATGGCGCCGGGGCCGCCAAAACTTGCGGCCCGGCAGCAACGGCAGTTCCCGTATGGTCCGGTGCCAGAGATAGATAGCCACCCAGATGAACAGGAAATTGGACAGCCAGGGGGCCAGGCCCGGATCGATCCGGGCGTTGACGGCCAGGCGCCAGGAAGCGGTAAATATGACATAATACACCAAAAATACCACCAGGCCCAGGACCAGGCCCCAGGTGCGCCCGTGCTGGCGGGGGCTCAAACCCAGCGGCATAGCCATCAGACAGAGCAGCATCGCCCCCACCGGCATGGCAAACCGCTGGTTCAGTTCCACCAGGGCCCGGTTGGAGAGGTCCGACCCCCGGGGTTGCCGGTTGATGGTGGTCCGCAATTCCCCCAGGGACATTTCCGACTCGGATTTGGCCCCCTTCAGGGCAAAGCTGAAGACCTGCAAGGGGAGTTGATAGGTCTTGAACTCCAGGGTTTGCCAGCGGTTCGGCGCCTTTCCCCACCGGATGATACGGCCGTCATAGAGCTTCATGAGCATGGTTTCCTGGTCCCGGTCATAACTCAGGTCCCCCTTTTCGGCATAAACGGTCAGGGGATTCTCGGCATCCCGGAAATCGTAGACGAACACCCCTTCCAGGTGGCCGCCCTTGGGGGCGACACGATTCACAAACAGCGTCATGCCGTTGAAGTCGGTATTAAACGTCTGATCCTGGATGCCCATATCGGCCCGCCGTTTGACCACGTCCTTGAGCAGGTCTTTGGTGGCTTGCTGGCCCCAGGGGCTGGCAAAGACCGTGAGCCCCAGGGTGAGCAGCCCCACCAGCAGCGAAAACCCCAGGACCGGCGGCAGCAGTTGGCCATAACTCAAGCCGGCGGTCTTCATGGCGATCATTTCCTGATCCACCGTCAGCCGGGTCATGGCCAGCAAGATGCCCACCGTGGCCGCCATGGGGAGGGTGAAAACCAGGAGATAGGGCAAGAGAAAAACGCAGGTCTTCAAGACGTCGATGAGCCCCACCCCTTTGACCACGATCATCTGGGTAACCTTCATCATGCGGCCCAGGAACACGATGGAGGTGAAACCCAGGAGGCTCACCCCGAAGGGCGGCAGGATTTCCAGGACCAAATAGCGATAGAGGATACGGGGCATGATGGGCAGTGTGCTGGGACCAGGATGGATGGCGACTCTGTGACCGCCTTATTTTCCCTCATATATCGATAAAATACAATCCTTATGCGAGGCCAGCGGGCGGAATTTTCCCGGCAGCCCCTGGGCCAGCCAGGGCAGATCGTGGACCTTCAGGAAAAAGAAGGTCACCGGATGCGCCGCGGTAAAGGCCGGCAAGGCCGCCTGATCAGCCAGACATAACCCTTTCTCCGGGGCCAGCCGCTGGCCGAAATCCAGCTCCGTCCGGCAACCCATAAGATGAAAGATCTGGCCGCTGTAAAAGCTCAGCCCCTGGGAATAGAGATGCACCCCCACCAGGGCCGCCCCGGGCTGCCAGCGGGATTTGAGGGCCAGCCCCATATCCTTGAACGATCGTCCCAGGCTCACCTGGTCGATGCCCCGGGGCACCAGGGCCGAGAGCAGCAGCGCCCCCAGCAACAGCGCCCCGGGGTGCCGCCAGATGAGGGCGGCCAGGGGGGTCAGGGCCCAAACCAGGGAGACCGCCAGGAGGTAGGAAAATGAGAGGTTGGACCGGGCCAGGGCCTTGACCAGGAGCGCTGGGGGCCAAAGACTGAGCCCCACCAGCGCCACCCCCGTGAGGCCCCAAATCAGCAGGCTGGTCTTGAGCCACCGGCTGTTGAAGGACATCCGGCCCACTCCGGTGAGCCGGGCCAGGCCGTGTCCCACCAGCAGCGCCAGGGGTAAGAGAGCCGGTAGGATGTAAGGGACGAGCTTGCCCCGGGACAGGGAGAAAAAGACCACGATCACGGCCGCCCAGATCACCAGGAAACGGTAATCCGGGTCCCGCCACCGGTCCCCCGGCGCCAGCGCCCAGGGGAGGAGCCAGGTCCAGGGCAGCAGCAGCCCCAGGAGCACCGGGACATAGTACCAAATCGGCTCGGGGTGGATGGCCGGGGTCAAAAACCGGAGCAGGTGATGTTCGAGGATGAAGAACCGGAAAAATTCCGGGTAGCGCCACTGCGCGTAAACAAACCACGGCAAGGTGATGAACGCCAGGAGCACCCAGCCCCGGATGTGGATGAGGGGCCGGATGGAACGGCGGTTCACCATTACCCAGGCGACCCAGACCAGCCCCGCCAGCACCAGCGCCACCGGGCCCTTGGTGAGGACCGCCAGGGCCAGGGCGAGGTAAGCCCAGGGCCACAGCCGTTCCTGACCCCGGCTCAGGGCCAGGTAACCCAGGCCGATCCCCAGGTTAAGGCACAGGGCGAAGGTCATGTCCAGGGTGAGGATACGGCCCAGGGCCACGTAACCGGCGGCGCTGGCCAGCACCAGGGCGCTTAGCACCCCCGGCCCCGGCCCCCAAAAGGCCCGGCCCAGCCCGTAGGCCAGGAACACCCCGCCCAGGGCGCTCACCGCCGACGGCAGGCGGGCCGCCAGTTCGGTGAAACCGCCCACCTTGAAACTGAGCGCCGTGAGCCAATAGACCAGAGGCGGTTTCTCGAGGTAGGGCAGCAGGTTGAGGTGGGGGATGCCCCAATCCCCCAAGACGAAAAACTCCCGGGCGATCTCGGCATAGCGGCCCTCGTCCGGGGACATCAACCACGGAACCCCCAGCCGGTAAAAGAAGATCACCAATCCGGCCACCACCAGGATCAGAACCCCGGACCGGTCCCCCGGTTCGGAGGCGGCAGCGGGCGGCTGTGGGGAGGTGGGTGGCGTCATTTATAACCGCGTAAGGAAAATCTTAATTTTGTAGTTTACTCACAAATCATGGGTTAGCAATCTATAATTCCAGATATAAAACGGCCATGGGCGGGGGCCGGGCCATCTACCCCGGTTGGCCCCCGCGGACTTTCCCTGCCATACCACCGGGGGTACGGGTTTGTACAAGGCGGATGGGTGAGGCTGGGGCGTCAAAAGGGGGCCGGCAGGAAAACTCCCGGACGATGCCGGGCTTTGGCGCCCAGGCGCGGTTAGGGATGCTGCGGTCTTTACCTTGCCGGCTCTCGGGGCCTTATCCCTACCCGGCGACGCGGCCTCCCGGATGCCATGCACCGTCCTGGAATGTTGATTTTTCTTTAAGCCTATGCTTAAGGAATTCATAAACAAAAATCATGAAATTGTATATTTGGATTGACTTAAATTAATTATCATGGCAAAAATATTAAATTAAATTTGCCCAGCCAAGGTGATTCTGGATCAGGGGGGATTACCTGGCCGCCTTGCCAATCAAACCTCTGTCTAACCTGAAACCTGATTTGATTAATTCGAGTTGGTTGGCACATTATCTTGCAATACTTGGTAATCAACCGGCAAATGGAATAAAGCACTTCGATCATATATATGGTTTTAAATTGAAGAAATATATTAAATTAGCGATCAGCAGGTTGGGATACGGGCAAAAAACCGAAACCGTATTCCCGATCTATATTATCTTTCTGACGCTATTATTAGTTCCGGCCGCATTTTACTGGCGATATGATCTATTTTTTTTGTGGGATGACTGGACTGAACTCGATTTTATCGCCCATAATAACTTCACAACGTATCTCGTTATGCCAAATGGCGAGATTTTCTTCCCTTTCTTCCATCTTATATTTTATGCATTGCTAAAATTTGTGGGAGAATATCACGGGTTTTTTGTTTTAGTTAATTGTTTGGGAACCGGAGTCGCAGCTTTTCTCATTTATCTTTTCCTGAGAAATCATCTGAGTCCGAACCTTGCCCTGGTCTTAAGTCTGCTCTATGCCGGGTCCGCGGTCCATCCAGCCATCGCCTGGAATGCCTTTTATCTCTGCTATATTTTATGCCTCATTTTTTTTATGGCGGCACTTCTCTTGGCCGACACCTATATAAAATCTCCGTCTTATAGAGCGCTGTGGGGGATAGGCTTATGTGCCTGGCTGTCGATTCATTCGCATAACTACACTATCCTGGCTCTCTTGGTTCTGCCCCTCTACGTGCTCTTTATGGGTGGAGCCCAAGCCATGAGAAAGGCGTTATCCCTGGCAGGAGTTATCGGCCTAGTACTTTTGAGTTTTGCCTGGGAATATCTTACCTTCGCCGGCATAAAAAGCACGACATTCTTCAACCAGAGCGTGCTGTCAACGGTCCCCGATTATACTTTTTTTACCTTCTGGTTCTGCGGGGCATTCTTGTCGCCGGTATATTTTCTCTTTGGAGGACATTTCCAGGTGCCTCTTTTGACAGTCATTATCGGCACTCTGTTGCTGAGCTTTTGTATCCTGGTGATTTGGGTGATGGGTACCCCTCTGGAACGGCGCCTGGGACTATGGGCCTTGCTGTTAAACGCCTTACCGTTCTTGATGGTATCCCTGGGGCGTTATACCTTTGCCTATGAGTATGCCTTTACGGCTCGTTATATATTCTTCACGTTAGTAGGTGGTATGTTATTGGCGGGCATAACCTGGACGATCCTGGCCAGAAGGGTCCCGGCGGGTAATTTCTCTCGCCTGCTGGCGTGTGGCATTATTGCCGTGATGATTTCAGGCCAGATTTTTACTATGCCTTTTTGGCAATTAGGTTATCTGCATATGAGCCGCAAGGCCTTAAATTGCTATCAAGCAGGAGAAGGTTTGATAAACGACGGATTGCTCCTGGTCAATCCACAACATCCCTTAGGAGCAAGCCAGGTCAGCGCCATACGACAATTCCTCAAAAATGAGGTCTGGCTAAAAGTTAAAAGCGAAGAAAATTGGCGAGCTAACAAATAAAGGGGGGTAAAGAAGTGAAGAAACGGTTTAGTCCCATTTTAGTGATACTTGCTATTATCGCTGCGGCAATTTTATCCCGGTTTATCGGTAACTCCGATTACCTCCTGGCGCAATCAATTAGTATCTATAACTATGGCTATAGCTCTCCATATACCTTCTTCTATTGCCCCTACAATAAAAAACCATACACCACCTACCCATCTCTCTACCCCGGGTACCCGGCTAGGCGCTTTCCTTATCCTTATGCGTACCCGCTGCCCCAGCAGTATCCCTGTCCATGCACCGTCCCGGGGATCAATGAGATCTTACTGGATGAGTATGAGCAGTAGTATTTTTATGTGGCCTGCCTGAATCAGGCAGGAGTGAGATAATCCGGTCAGGTCGCCATGCACCTGACGATGTGGGCCGCTGCCAGGGTATGAGCCGGAAACCTCGAGATTCAGCCGGACGGCAAAAACCCGTTTGCCTGCCAGGCAAAGGCTGTCAGCCACCCTTGCCGCACCGGGGCCAGGAGGCAGGCGCCAGCCGGGAAACCCTGCCGGGAACCACGGCTATATCCTAACAACCTGACCGGATACAACCGCTTTTCTCTTTAATCCCTTCCAAAAATGCTAAGAACTAAATTTTTCATTCATGCTGATTGGCCAAAACAATTGGCCTTATTGGTGTTTATGGCATCCGGGACGTTGATTGTATTTTCTAACCTCATTTTCGGATACCGGCAAATTATCTCACCTGAAATAGTATTTATTTATATTTTGCCATGGTTGATGTTATGTTCATATCGCTATTTTGACATACTTTTAAGTAAAACCTATAGAATAGAAATCATACTAATGAGTATAATAATTATTTTGGGAATTATTAATGTATATATGAGTAATAATATTTACCAATCATCTTTATGGATGACAATGTTTTTATTATCGGGAATTATACCTTTATGGACTTCGATGTTTATAATCACAGATAACAGGTCAAGAAATAAGATATACTATCTCAGCTGTGTTTTGCTGTTTGTTATGACTATTATTGAAATCGCTAATTATTTTATTACTGGTAAAAATTTGTTATCTATGAATCATCCAATCCCACTCGGCACCTTGGTTATTTTGCTTATGGTTGGACCATTATTTATGCTGGTATCGCATCAAAAAAGAATGAAATTATTTAGCGTATTTCTGGTAATTATGGGATTAATCCTTATTATCATTGCCAATAAACGCGGAATTTACTTGGCAATCGCCGGAATGACCGCGGCTTGGATCTACTACCGTTATTTAAGAAGGTCTATTTACGCAATCATAAATATAATAATATGCTTGACGCTTTTGGCAGTTGGATGGAACTACTATAAATTACTTGACGAAAATATTCCTTACCACAATAGTATTCTTCACCGTCTGGAGTTATACCCTTTTTCGTTACATATATATCAAAAACACCCATTTCTCGGCACCGGATTGCGAGCCTTTTCTCAGGAAAGTTATCTTGCAGACTATCAAGTTAATAACAAATCTCTTGATACATTTAATAAAACAGTAATTAAATTGCAAACACTTGATAATATGATCCTTACAGGTTTTGTGGAGTTAGGTTCAATTATGACCATATGTTACTTGGGTTTAATAAGTTATATTATTGTTAGGTATTGTCGTATTACTCAACCATTTTCCCTCAGCCATAAGAAAGAATTCGTTCTCCTCTTGCCGTTATTAGGTCTGGCGATCCACTCCATGACCTATGATTCCTTACTTTTCCCGCAGATTAACTGGCTATTTCATGTGCAACTGGGAATCCTGGCTGGATTTTCCAGGGTGGAGCACCAGGGACCAGCCTCCCCAATGCCGGTTGCCTGACTTCGGCTAACCTGGCGCCCACGAGGCCTCGACGAAGTTCTTCCTGGCCGGTCCCCGGTAAGACGGCAACCTGTGCCGGTTTTCACAAACCCCCGGGCCGGAGGCTTGACAGCCGGAAGGGGCGGTAACCAACACCCTGTCCGCCGGGGATACGGCCCTGGTGGTAGACGGCGGCAAGTTCGACGAGCGCTGGACCGAACTGTGCAACGTTACGGGGTCAAGGTGAATCGCCTCGCCGGTTGAGTGGGGCCGGGCGGTGGCCCCCAAGGCAGTGGCCTATACTGCCAGCCGGGCGCATTCTCTTGCCGGCGTCATCAGTATTACGGCGTGCCCGCGTTGTTTCCAGTTATAACAACGCCAGTTGTTGTTGGTGATATGGTATAATTAGGATTCAGTCCGAAGGCGCTGTTCCGGTCCACAAGGATGCTGGTTGGGACTCCGGCCCCCCCGAATTCGAAATTTCGGGCAGCGTTGGCAAAGGCGGTATTCCCCAGGACACTGCCCGGCCCAGTCAGATGAATGCCAGCTATTCCAGGATTATTGGTCGCAACGCAGTCGGTAATAATGCCGGAACCCAAAGCAATGCCGAAATTGATATTATTGGTGGCAACACAGTCAGCAATCATGCCGCTTTGCACACTAATTCCGTTACCGTTATTTGAAGTATTGCACCCTTTGATCAGATGGCCAGCGCCAGTTAAAGAGATACCAGTACTGGCGTTGTTACTACCTCGGACATTGATCATGCGGTGTTTGTTACCCCCAGTTTCCAGGATGCCTTCATTAAAGCCGCGCACAGTGCCGTTTCGGACCTCCACATTGGTGCGCGCGCTCATAAGAATACCGGCAGTATTGCCGGGGGCGTCGGTATGGGTCAGGCTGAACCCCATGAGGTCTATGGTGACGTTATCGACATTCACGGTAATGGCATTAGTAACGCCGGTGTGGGTCAGGTCCGCCCCCAGGTAATAGAAGCCCGGAGCTGAAATGGTATAGGGCACGGCGGTGATCCGGGTACCCACCCCGCCCACGGCGACCACGTAGAAATCCTGGGCCCAGGCCGCCTGGCCCCACAGGATGGCCCCCACCAAAGCCAACACCCAGATATTCCTCTTCATGGGTAAATCCTCCTTCACATGAATTGTGTAAATTAATTATCTCAACTTAAAACCATGTAAGTTTGGGATAAATGGTTGTCAATAGGCACAAGTGCCTAAAGTCGAGATACACAATTTCATTACTGTCTGTTATCATTATATTTTCATTATCTCAGGATAGAAATCTTGACAGAAGGGGGCAAAGGAAATAAAATTATTAATTCCACAGGCTTCTTACAAATTCCCTCGCCGCGGTGCGAGGTCGCAAGGTAAGGTACGCACGATGAAAATGTATCTGATGACCCCGGGACCGACCCCGGTCGCCCCGGAAACGCAGTTGGCCATGGCTCAGCCCATCATTCACCACCGCTCACCCCAATTCATGGAAATCCTGGGAGAGGTGAGGGATGGTCTGAAATATCTGTTCCAAACCGAGCAGGAAGTGCTCCTCTTTACCGCCACCGGCACCGGCGCCATGGAAGGGGCGGTGACCAACACCCTGTCCGCCGGGGATACGGCCCTGGTGGTGGACGGCGGCAAATTCGGCGAGCGCTGGACCGAACTGTGCAACGTTTACGGGGTCAAGGTGAATCGCCTCGCCGTGGAATGGGGCCGGGCCGTGGATCCCAAGGAAGTCGCCAAGATCCTGGATGCCCATCCGGAAATCAAAGCAGTCATGGTCCAGGCCAACGAGACCTCCACCGGCGTATCCCACCCGGTGAAGGAACTGGCGGCGGTGACCAAAACCCGACCGGGCACCATCCTGATCGTGGACGCCATTTCGGCCCTGGGCGGCTATGAGCTGCCCATGGATGAGTGGGGCATTGACGTGCAGGTGGCGGGTTCCCAGAAGGCCATGATGCTGCCGCCGGGCCTGGCGTTTGCGGCCCTGAGCCCCAAGGCCTGGGAGTTCGTCAAGCAATCCACTCTGCCTAAATATTACTTCGATTTCACCAAGCAGCTCAAATCCCAGGGGAAGAACCAGACGCCCTACACCTCCCCGGTATCCCTGGTCTTGGGCTTGCAGGAAGTCCTGGCCAAGATCAAGAAAGTCGGGCTCGATAAGATCTATGCCCACAACCGGCGGCTGTCCGCGGCCACCAAGGCGGCCATGGCGGCCATGGGCCTCAGTCTCTACTCCAAAGACTATCCCTCATCGGTATTGACCGCGGTGGAAGCTCCGGCCGGGGTTGACGGCCAGAAGGTGGTGAGCAAGCTCCGGGAGCAGGGAATCTGGATCGCCGGCGGTCAGGCCCAGGCCAAGGGCAAGATCTTCCGCATCGCCCATATGGGCTTCATCGACACCGTGGATCTGCTGGGTACCTTAGGCGGTTTGGAAACGGTGCTCAGCGGGTTGGGGTATAAGGTAGAGTCGGGCGCCGGGTTGCGGGCGGCCCAGGCGATCTTGACCAAGGAGGCAGGGGCATGAAAGTCCTGATCAGCGATAACTTGCACCAGGCGGGGATTGACATCCTCAAATCGCATCCCAACATTGACGTGGTGGCCCGCCCCGGCATGAAGCCGGAGGAGTTGCTGGCCGAGATCAAGGATGCCGACGCCCTGGTCATCCGTAGCGCCACCAAGGTAACCGCGGATCTGATCGCGGCCTCGCCCCGGTTAAAGGTGGTGGGCCGGGCCGGCACCGGCCTGGACAACGTCGACATCCCGGCGGCCTCGAAACGGGGCATCGTGGTGATGAACACCCCCGGCGGCAACACCATCACCACCGCCGAGCACGCCTTGTCGCTCATGATGGCCCTGGCCCGCAACATTCCCCAGGCGGCCAACTCCATGCGGGAGGGCAAGTGGGAGAAGAAGAAATTCCAGGGCACCGAACTGTTCAACAAGACCCTGGGAATCATCGGCATGGGGCGCATCGGCACCGTGGTGGCCGAAAGGGGCCTGGGTCTGAGGATGCGGGTCCTGTGCTATGATCCCTTCATCACCCAGGAATTGGCGGCCAAGATCGGGGCGGAGTCGGTTTCCCTGGACGAACTCCTGGCCCGTTCCGACTTCATCACCATCCACACCCCAAAGACCAAGGATACGGCCAAGCTCCTGGGCAAAGAAGCCTTCATGAAAATGAAGCCCGGAGTGCGGCTCATCAACTGCGCCCGGGGCGGTCTGATCGACGAGGCGGCCTTGCTGGAAGCCTTACAGACCGGCAAAGTGGCCGGCGCCGCCCTGGATGTCTATGAGACCGAGCCGCCGGGGGCTGACTGGCCGTTGCGGGAGCTGCCCAATCTCGTCTGCACCCCGCATTTGGGCGCCTCGACCGAGGAGGCCCAGGCCAATGTGGCGGTGGCGGTGTGCGAGCAGATTCTGGAACTGCTGCTCTACGGCACCATCAAGAATGCGGTGAACGCCCCCTCGGTTTCCCAGGAAGCCATGGCCCAACTGAAGCCCTATCTTACCCTGGCGGAGGCCCTGGGAGCTTTTCAGGCCCAGATCAGCGAAGGCGCCGTCACTTCGGTGGCCATTGCCTATGTCGGTGAGGTGGCCAAGCTGGATACCAAGCCTTTGACCCATTCCATCCTGAAAGGCCTGCTCTCCCCGGTGGTGGGCGATGAAGTGAACTACGTCAACGCCCCCGCCATGGCGGCTTCCCGGGGTATCCACATCAGCGAAGAAAAGGCCGACGCCACGGAGGATTTCTCCACCCTGATCCGTCTGACCGTCAAGGCCGGCAATGAGGAAAATCTGGTGGCCGGGACCATCTTCGGAAAATATGAGCCGCGTCTGGTGCGGATCAATAAGTTCCGGATGGAGGTCGTCCCCGAAGGGCACATGCTGTTCATCTATAACACCGACCGCCCCGGGGTTATCGGCGCCATCGGCAGCACCATCGGCAAGCACAATATCAACATCGCCCGGATGACCGTGGGCCAGGAGAAGGAGCGGGGGCAGAACATCATCCTGCTCACCACCGACACGCCCGTCACCCCGGAATGCTTTAAAGATGTGCTGGCCCTGGAACATGTGGCCATGGCTTATCAGTTGGAGCTTTAATACCAAGTTCGCCTTGAAATGAGACCAATCAATCAGATAACCTCTTGATATCACAGGTAGGGGCGGGTTTCAAACCCGCCCCTACAAGACGGACATGGTAAAAAACGGCGCAGGGCGCAAACGCCGGAGGCAAGCATGGCTGAGGACGAAGATAAAGGTTATACCGTCGAAGATCGGCGGTATCTCCATATGAGCGAGGCAGAGAAGGCCAAACTGCGGGAGCAGGCGGGGTCTGAAGAGACGGCCAAGGCGACCGCGGCTAAGGATGCCTTTCAGGAGGCTTCCCAAAAGGCCGAGGCCAAAGCCGACAAAACTGCCCAGGCGTCGCCGTTTCCCGGCGTTAGCTTCTCTTCCTTCATCTTTTCCTTGAGCTCCTCGGCCTTCGTCGGCCTGGGAGCCATTCCCGACCCCAACACCGGCAAGGTGGAGAAGAACCTGTCCCTGGTCAAACAGACCATCGACTTGCTGGGGGTGCTGCGGGACAAGACCCGGAATAACCTGACCCAAGAGGAAGAAACCCTCTTCGATCACCTGCTCTATGATTTGCGGATGTCGTACGTCAGGGAGGTGGGCTGATTACGGGCGCCGCCGGGGCCGCGATGCAGGTGCGGTGCCCCGCCAAGGTCAATCTCTATCTCCGGGTGGTGGGCCGCCGCCCCGACGGTTATCACGAATTGGTGACCGTAATGCAGCCCTTGACCCTGGCCGATACCTTGACCGTCACCCTGGCCGGGAAGGGTATCAGCCTCAGGTGTGACCGTCCGGATCTGCCGTCAGACGAAGAAAACCTGGTCTGGCGGGCGGCCCGGCAGTTTCAGGAGGAAACCGGGCTGGCGCCGGGGATTGGCCTGCGCCTCTCCAAACGCATACCCGTAGCCGCGGGATTGGGGGGCGGCAGCAGCGACGCCGCCGGCACGTTGCTGGCCTTGAATGAACTGTCCGGAAGGCCGCTGGCGCCGGACCGCCTCCACCGTCTGGCCGGCCGTTTGGGGGCCGACGTGCCGTTTTTTCTGGCCCGGGAGCCGGCGGTGGGCCGCGGCACCGGCACCCAACTCAGCCCCGTGACCTTGCTGCCTTACTGGTATCTACTGGTCAACCCCGGGGTAGCTTTATCCACCCGCTGGGTCTATGAAAACCTCGATCTGGCGGGCGGGCCTATGCCGCCGGCGGCTGAGGCCTGGGACCCGGAGCACCCGGAAACCTGGGTGGGCAACGATCTGGGGACGGTGGCGCTGCGGCGGTTTCCCGAGCTGGCGGAACTCCTGGCCGGTATCCGCGAGGCGGGGGCCTGGTGCCAGGGAATTTCCGGGAGCGGCCCCACCCTGTTCGGCCTCTTCCCGAGCCGGGAGGCGGCGTATGAGGCGGGCCTGAATATGCGCCGGACTTTCCGGGGCTGGCTGGCGGTGGCCCGGGGTCTCACCGGCCAGGAACCCGAAACGAGTTGGGAGCACCACGTATGGATGATCTAAAAGTCTTTACCGGTAATGCCAATCGGCCCCTGGCTTCGATGATCTGTGACCATCTCCAGATCCCCCTGGGAGACGCCGCGGTGGGGCGGTTTTCCGACGGGGAGATTTCGGTGGAGTTCCGGGAGAATGTCCGGGGCAAGGATGTCTACGTTATTCAGCCCACCTCCATCCCCTGCAATGAACACCTGTTGGAGCTGTGCATCATGCTTGACGCCCTGAAACGGGCTTCGGCCCGCTGCGTCACGGCAGTGGTAACCTATTACGCCTATGCCCGCCAGGACCGGAAGACGGCGCCCCGGACCCCGATTTCCGCCAAACTGGTGGCCGATCTTCTCACCACCGCCGGCGCCAACCGGATGATCACCATGGACCTGCATACCGGGCAGATTCAGGGATTTTTCAATATTCCGGTGGACCATCTGTACGCCGCCCCCGTGACCCTGGAGTATATCCGGGAGAATTTCGGCGGCGACGTGGTGGTGGTGTCGCCTGATTCCGGCGGCGTGGAGCGGGCCCGGGCCTTTGCCAAGCGCCTGAATGCCTCCCTGGCGATCATCGATAAACGGCGGGACGCGGCCGGCATCAAGGCCATGACCCTGATCGGCAATGTCTGGGGCAAGGAGGCCATTATTCTGGATGATATGATTACCACCGGGGCCACCCTGACCATGGCGGCGGAGTTGCTGATGCGCCACGGAGTCCGCACGGTCCATGCCTGCGTCACCCATGCGGTGATGTCGCGCAACGCGGTGAGCAACCTCCAGGGTTCCATGGTCCAGACCCTGGCGGTCACTGACACCATTCCCCTTACCCCTGAGGCTGCCGCCCTGGAGAAAATCCGGGTCCTGTCCGTGGCTCCCCTCCTGGGCGAGGCCATCAAAAGGATCCACAATCAGGATTCCGTGAGTTCCCTGTTCGTTTAGAGAAGCTGTCAGCTATCAGCGGTCAGCTATCAACTTTCTTGAGTCCAAGGACAGCCTAAATTTCCTTTGATGTTCATGAACTCCATCTGTGAGCTAAGAACGAGAGAAAGGTAGGGTGCGTCCTACGCACCATAAGTGGCGCAAAAGACGCGCCTACATACCAAGATTATAATTGTAGTTAGCTGATAGCTGACTGCTGAAAGCTGAAAGCTGAAGGCTACTATGCGGTTAATCGTGGGATTGGGGAATCCGGGCCGGGAGTACGCCTGGACCCGGCATAATCTGGGATGGCAGGTGGCGGCGCACCTGTCGGAGCTTTGGGGTATTCCGCTTAACCGGCAGAGTCACGGCGCCCTCTGGGGCCAGGGACGGGTGGGGCCGGAAGGCGTCATCCTGGCGCAGCCCACCACGTATATGAACCTGAGCGGCCGGGCGGTGTCGGCTCTCATGGCCTATTTCAAGCTCACCCCCGAGGACCTGGTGGTCGTCCATGATGATCTGGATGTTCCGCTTTGGCGCCTCAAGCTCACAAAGCAGGGCGGTCCCGGGGGTCATCGGGGGATTTTGGACATCATGGCCACCCTCAACACCGAGGAGTTTCTCCGGGTCAAGCTGGGCATCGGCCGGCCCCCTCCCCACCTCCCCACGGAAAAATATGTGCTGTCCCATTTCCCGGCCGAGGACGCCGACCAGGTGACGCAACTCATCGAACGGGCGGCCCAGGCGGTGGTGACGCTCTTGGCGGAAGGACTGGCCGCGGCCCAAACCCGCTTCCACGGCGAGCCGGCTGATTCAAAAGATAGAATTTAGTTGGTGGTGGCACAGGCGTCTCGCCTGTGCTTTAAGGGTATTATAAAAAAGAGTTCGATGAAAAAACTAGAAAATCAATTTTTTATGGGAATAGACGTCCAGATAAGAAGGGATTGTCCGTATGTAATATTGGATAACAAAGCATCTTAGGAGTCGAAGATACACATCCCGTGCTCCGCTGGCCTGCTTAAAAGTCGAAGTTTCCGCCAGGGCCTGCACAGGCGAGACGCCTGTGCCACCATTCAGTTTCGGAACATTTCAAATCAGTTCCTCATGGGCCTTTGGCCAACCGTAAATTATGGAAAGCTGTTGTAGGGGCGGTTCGCGAACCGCCCCCACGGGAACTTTTCGGAACAGTTCCTCATGGGCCTTAGGCCCACCCGCAAAGCATGAAAAGTTCATGTCAGCCCTTGCTCTTAACCTTGAACTTTGAACTTTGAACCTTGAACTTTTCAAGAACAGGGTTTTTTAAATTGATTGCACAAGAGGAGTTTAAGCATGCCCCCCAAGAGGGATGATGACGAGCGGGAGCGGCCCAGTTGGCGGGAGATCGATCAGCGGCGGGATGGTAGCAGCCACCGGGTGAAGGCGCCGCCCCCGGTGCCCAAAGCCCAGGCGGAGGTAATCCGAAAACAGGCCCTGGCCCAGGCCGAGGCCCTGTTTAAGGGCAAACGGTCCCGGCCGGAATATCAAACCGATCTCAAAAAGTTGGAAGCCGGTCACGGCACCAAGAAATTTCCCGCCCTGGCGAAAAAATTTCTGGAGGAGTACGGGTTGCCGGAAGAGTGGGGCGCCCTGACCCGCCTCCTGGATTATGACGACCCCACCGCAGCGGTGGCGGTACTCCAGGCCATGGCAGGCCAGGTGGAAACCCGCACCCGGGTGGAGAAGCAGGGGTTCAAAGGCCGCCTGCAGGTCCTGACCTTAACCAGCCCCCATCCGGAAATCAGGCGGGCGGCCGAGGATATCCTGGCCAAATTTGAGTGATTAATGTGTTATTTTAATTAATAATATTACTAAATATCTTGACAATTAATTTTATTATAATGTAACCTATCGGCATCACTGATAACATTATATGGAGAATATATCAAAAAATAACATCCGCTAGTCTCAGTGACCTCAAGGACCATCTACGGCGGCACAAGGAGGTGCTCAGATGATCACGGTGGATCACCGTGTGGTTCAAGGGCGAGACAACCCCTTAGATCCCGGTAAAATTCCTGAATTCACCGATATACTCACGGCAGACCCGCATTTAAGCGAAATTCTGTCCTGGCTTCCCATCTACGCCGACTCGGATCTCCCCATTTTGCTCACGGGGGAGCCCGGCACCGGCAAGGAATTGGTGGCCATGGCCATTTTTGCCCTGGGGCCGGTCCGGCGCCGGAGCAGTCAGCACCTCAACTGCGCCGCCCTGACGGAGTCTCTGGCCTCGAGCGAGCTGTTCGGGCACCTCCGGGGGGCCTTTACCGGCGCCGACCAAGCCCGGCCGGGCAAATTCCGGTTGGCCCATGGCGGGAGTCTCTTCCTGGATGAAGTGGGGGAACTGCCCCTTTCCATTCAGCCCAAACTGCTCCGGGCGGTGGAGCAGGGGGAGATCGAACCGGTGGGCGGGGACGCCGCGGTGCAGGTGGATGTGCGTCTGGTCGCCGCCAGCAACCAGGACCTGCCCCGGCTCACTGCCGCCGGGCGGTTCCGGCAGGACCTCTATGACCGGTTGGCAGTGCTGGCCATTCATCTCCCTCCCCTGCGGGAGCGTCCTGCAGACATCCTGTTGTTGGCCGGCCATTTCGCCCGGGAGGCGGCTCGGCGTTATGGCCGGGACCCGTCTCTCCGGTTCAGCGGGGCGGCCCGGCGCCGCTTGCTGAAACAACCGTGGCCCGGAAATGTGCGGGAACTCAAAAACGTGGTCACCCGGGCGGTGTTGTTTAATACCGGCGGCCTCATCCGGGAAGAAGATCTGGCCTTTACCCCGTATCCAACCTTGCCCCAGCAGTCAAGCCGGGCAGGGGAGGGGGTGCCGGCCTTCCGGCCGTCGGCGGCCCAACGGAAGGACCTCGGGGACGCAGAGGGGGGGAACGTCTCCGCCCTGTCGCGCCGCCTCCAGGTCTGCAGCAAGACCATCTACCGTTGGCTGAGGACCTATCACATCGACCTGATGGGTATCCGGGCGGCAGAGCTCATTTAAGAATTAGAGGAAACGCCTTTTTATACATTTTATACGCTTTCATGGTAGGGGTGGCCGCTCGCCGCCCCTTTTTCGTGCTCGTTTGATGAAAGACTTGTATCGGTGGAAGAGATGTGAGATCAACTGTTAACGCCATAAATTGATTAATTAATTTCGTCACCAGGCGGCGGAACCTTCTTGCCATTGCCTATACTTTAGGGAAGACAGAACTCTAACCCCCAGGCGAGGCCCCGGAAAGCCCCCAGCGTGCCCCGCCCCCCGGGCCCACACCCGGGCCGAAAA
>Ga0366818_10212_pt1 | contig 18151 bp, 14 predicted proteins | sample TotcelFGM3001N14_FD_207090 | JGI IMG/M metagenome (GOLD analysis project Ga0366818, IMG submission 207090) | Enriched cells from coal bed in the Powder River Basin, Montana, United States - Total cells FGM rep3 HSBNCT.FGM.300.1.N14 ...
GCTTCAAAAATTTCTCCAAAACCCATATTTTTTAAGACCCAGCTAGCTGATTTGCGCATGAAGGCAGTATCATCCACTATCAAGGCCTGTAAAGAACTATACTTGGTTTCTTTATCCATCTCTGCACCCTCAATAAAAGATTTTTTCAAGCTATTTCTATCAGTGCTAAGGCCATACGTTCAAGAGGGAAAATATTATCGGCTAATCCTGCTTCCACGACGGAGCGGGGCATACCATAGACAACGCAACTCTGTTCCGATTCGACATAGATAAGTCCCCCCCCGGCTTTTATCCAACCAGATCCTATAGTGCCTTCATTGCCCATGCCGGTCATCACCACGCCTAACAGCCGACCGCCATAGACATCTGCCGCGGAACGAAAGAGGACATCTACCGAAGGGCGATGATAAGTGTTACTGGGATTGATGTCCAGGTGAGCCACAACCTTTTTATCATATCTTTTGATTAAGGAAAGATGACGGCCGGCAGGCGCCAATAAAGCTCGCCCCGGTTTCATTTCATCTCCCTCCCGGGCCTCCATTACTTCAATAGCGCTGACACCGTTCAATCTTTCGGCAAAAGGGCCGGTAAAGCCTACGGGCATATGGAGAACCATAGCAATGGGAACAGGAAAACTCTTCGGCAAGACAGGAACCAGCTGCCTTAGAGCCTGCGGTCCTCCCGTGGAGATACCAATGACAATGGCATCCACCATTCCCTTGGTCGGTGCTGCCGTGAGGGCTGAACCTGGTGCAGGTGGGGTCAGGAGCATCTTTTCTAATCTGACGTTAGCTGCTATGTAAACTTTTTCGATCAGGTTTTCTTCAATGCCGAAGATTTGTTCGTTAGCGAGGGCGGAGGGCTTGTGGACAAATTCCACCGCCCCGGCCTCCAGAGCAATGAGAGCCTTTTCACTATTTTCATCGTGAATACTACATATGACGACCGGGAGACGAAAACGTTCTGCCTGGGCGCGCAAAAAACCTATCCCATCCAGGACGGGCATTTCCAGATCTAAGACCACCACATCAGGCAAGAATTGCGTCACCTTATCTAAGGCGTCGCGTCCGTCGTAGGCGGTGGCCACCACTTCTATCACCGGACTCATTTCCAACATTTCCTTTATGACCTTGCGCATATAAGGAGAATCATCTACGACAAGAACGCGAATGGGGATACTGGACATCAAGGTATTCTCCTTGGGGGTTACTTGAGAAAAAAGGCGATGCTATTTTTTATAGACAAATACTCCGCCAATGTCAGTAAATTCAAACAGGGTAGTAACTCTCAACAGTGATTCCGAGGCGCCTAAAAAGAGAAAACCGGGTTTATTGAGAGCCAGATGGAAATTTTGGGCCACACCCCGCACCGCTTCCTGAGAAAAATAGATAAAAACATTACGGCAGAAAATGATGTCGAAATTCCCCATCTGGCTGATGGCATTGCCCTCCTTCAGGTTAAGATAGCTAAATTGCACCCGGGGGCGAATTGTATCAGCCAGGCGGTAAGATCCATCTGAATTGCCGGAAAAATAGCGTTGCTTAATTTCCGCAGGAATATTCCTGAAAGACCTATGGCGGTAAACTCCGGACCTGGCCTGGTCCAAAGCCAACATATCGAAATCAGTGCCGATAATTTCAATGGGACCTTGCAGGAAACAGCCGGTTTCTGTTAAAGCAATCGCCATGGTATAAGGTTCTTCGCCGCTGGAGCAAGCTGAATGCCAGATGCGGATAGCCTGTCCGGGCCGGTCTTCCTGCAATTGGGGAACGATCAGCTCAACGCAGGCCTTAAGCTGATCGTATTCTCTCCAAAAATAGGTCTCCTTTACTGATAGCGCACTCCCCAACCGTCGCCATTCGGTAACCGGGTCTTCGCCATATTTAAGTAAGTAGTAATAATCCATAAAAGAATCAAAACCGCTCTCTAAAATCATGGGGAGGAGTTTTGCAGTCATCAGTTCCTGCTGGTCATTTTTATAAAAAATACCGGTATGGGCATGGATCAAGTCGCGGATGAGCTCGAAAACCTTGGCGGGAAGAGGCAGGCAATTGAGTTCAAGAGTCATTTTCCCGGAGTTCCTTGAGTTGTCGCAATACCTTGATGGTCTAAACGGGCCAAAGCAGTGGCCACAGTATCCAGGACAACCGTCTCCGGATCGTTTAAGAGATTTTCTAGCAACTCAATGGCCAGAGAGCCGCCCACTAATCCCAAGGCTTCTGCGGCCGCGGCGCGCACTGGAGGCATGGGGTCAGCGGTTAAGCTGCGAAGATCTTCCAGGAGGTCGGCGGCAGGATGTTTCATCAAAGAACGACAGGCATGGAGCCGGACCCAGGGATCAGAGTCCTTCATAGCCTTCCGGATCAGAGGCAGCGCAAATTGAGTCGACGCCGAGCCCAAGGCCCGGACCGCGGAGATCCGCAGGCCGGAGGAACCGTTTTGCAGCACCGCGACGAGGGCTTCCAGGGACTGGGGATTACCCAGAAAAGGCAGCGTTTCCACGGCGGCGCGACGCACCGCCTCAGATTCATCATGTACGGCAGGGAGAATGGCCACCGCCACTTCCGGAAGAGCAAAAAAGGGCATCGCTTTAATTGCCGATTCCCGGACCCGAGCATTCTCATGGGCCATCAGATTTAATAGACGCGGCATATCCTGGGTATGAGTAATGGCCTTAACAGCCGTCACACTGGCCTCCCGGACGGGGGCGGCAGGGTGGGCGAAGAGGCTCAACAGCGGTTCCAAGGCCTCGGAGGCGCCGATTTTGCCCAGGGCCTCGGCTGCCGCCGCACTGACTTCATGGTTATCGGATTTTAGGACTGAAATAAGGCCAAGGGCAGCACCTCGGTCACCGATATTGCCTAAAACTTTTGCCGTAATCTTCACGGTTTCCTGGTCAGGGCTGTGGAGCTTATCCAGAAGCGCCGGGACAAGATGATTGCCTGAGCGGGGAAGGACCTCGGCGGCTGTTTGGCGGCAGGTTTCAAATTCTAACAATTCTACCAGGGCGGCTTCTATCTCTGGTCCGCTCAGCCAGCTAAGAATTTGAGTTAAGGGCTTAAAATAACTCTTATCGGCTTGGGACAAGCCGGCCAGTAGTTTAACTTTGGCTGCCGGGCTGAGGGCCTCTACCACGGATTTACTGATACGGCTACCTGGCCCCGATTCAGTTTCGTCGCGGGTGTATAAGTTGTAGAGAGCAGACACCGCCACATTGACATCTCCGGCGGGAGATTCCAGCCAGTGAAGAATGGGAGCGACAACCTCGGTGTCCCCCAGTCCCCCTAAGCTTTCAACAGCGCTGGGGGCTAAAAACTCATCATCCAATAGCGCGAGTAGATCGGGAAGTACCGCAGGGTTGCCGATCTGGATCAAAGACTGGATAGCCGCGAAACTAAGAAAGGCATCTCGTTGCCGGAGGATTTTCCCCAATGGTTCCACGGCTTGAGGGGCCTTTAGTTTTCCCAGGGCCTCCACCGCATGATAACGGACATTGACCTCGGGATCCTCGAGTAGATGGAGAAGGGGGTTTATGGCGGTGGCATCTCGACAATCTCCTAAGGCTTGGGCGGCATAGAGACGAATATGGGGATCCGGCTCGGCTAACAGGTTAATAAGTCCAGGGACAATAGTCATTCCCCTAGAGGTCAACACCGGCAAAAGGGCATTGAGCAGACCGGGGTCATGGTGTTCATCCCGTAAGGCCCGCAGGAGCGTCGAGGCTAAATCTTCGGTTGATTCCTTGACCAACTGTTCTACTGCCTCTTTCCGAACCCGCCAGTCCGGAGAGGAAAGGTCTTTTAATCTTGATGACATGGTATTCCCGTGGGCTATTGCCCTTGCTTACCAGAGAGATGATCTAAGATCTCATTGACTTTCTGAGCATGATCAAGCAAGTTTTCCGAAGCGCCATGAGTTTCTTGCGCCCCTTTAGCGCTGTGTTCGGCAACCTGACGGATCTCACCCATCATAGTCACCAGGCTTGCTGTACTCCCGGCATATTCTTTCTGAGATAGGTTGATCAAGGCAATCTGTCTGACGATATTATTATTAGCCGCGGCCATCTCTTTGGCCGCCAGTCCCTGCTCTTGCATGGCCTTATTTAATTGATCGGTTTTCCGGCGGATAGAATCGGTAGAGGAGGCAATTTGTACCGTCGCCCGGCTTTGTTCTCCTATACTTTTGGACAGTTGTCCGGAATGCTTGGCGAGGTTTTGAGAAGCCATGGAGATGTCCCGAGAACCCTTACTTTGTTCGTTCATAGCTTGCAATACTTGGGAAGAGGCCCGACGTAGGTTTTCCATGTTGATAACAATATTCTTTGAGGCTTTTTCCTGTTCTATAGTGGCCTGGGAGATCATCCCGGCCTGTTTTGAGGTGGTATTGACAGCCTCCAGGGTATTGGCGCCGGCAATAATTTGCTCTTCAGCGGCCTTGGATATCTGCCCCACCAATCCCAAGGTATCCTTGATGCTAGTCAGAATCTTGTTTAAGCCCTTGCCGGCTTCATCAGCTAAACGGGCCGCATCCTCTGAAATACGTAAATTGCCACTCGTTGTTTCCACTACTTCTTGGGTGGCGTTTTGCAGGCCGCGGACGATGGCGGCAATTTCATCGGCGGCTTTGGCGACCCGATCCGCCAGGCTGCGGATTTCCTCAGCCACCACGGAAAAACCGCGCCCGGCTTCCCCGGCCCGGGCTGCTTCAATAGAGGCATTGAGTGACAACAAATTCGTTTTTTCAGCAATTAAGCTAATCGTGCCGACGATAGAACCGATTTCTTCGGCCCGCTTGCCCAGCTCTTTGATGGTGGAGGAAGAACTGGAGATGACCTCTCGAACTTGACCCATACTGGAAATCGATCTTTGCACGGTGGCGCCGCTGGCTTCGGCTTCGTCAGCCGAACGGCGGACGCCTTCTTCAACTTTATTAGCCAAGTTGGCGGCGGTCCGGATCGTATAATCCACCTGGCTGGCGGCAGTAACGGCGATACTGCTGGCTTCCACGATATATTGGGCGCTTTGAGCGACTTGCTTGATGGAAGCCGCAATCTCCTCAATGGAGGCAGAGCTCTCTTCCACGGAATTGCTCATCTTGCTCACGGTTGCAGTAACTTCTTCAATGGAGGCAGACATTTCGGTGATGGAAGCCGAGGTCTCTTCGGCGGTGGTGGTCACCTCGACGGCGTTATGGCTCATCTCTTTCAGCTCTTGGTTCATTTCTTCTATGGAAGCGGCGATCTCGTTAATATCGGAAGCGACAATAGCCGCCAAGTTGCCGACTTCCGTAATAGACGCCGCAGTTTCGTTAACCGATGCTCCGGCCTCTTCGGCAGAGGTCGCGATGGATTCTGCCTGAGATGAGCCCTCTTTAATGGATCGCGATATGGCCTCAGTGGTGCTCAAAGCATTATCCACAAAGCGAAGCTGATTTTTCATACCTTCCATGGTTTGATCGGCGCCCTGAGCCAATCCCTTACCGATATCCATTACTTCACTGGCTCGGTGCCGAACGCGGATCATCTCCCGGTTGACATTTTTATAAATAATTAAGCCCACTACGATTACCAACCCAAAGGCGATGGCCGTAAGCCCGAAAATGGTCCAATAGAAGGCATTAATACTGGCATCAACCTCTTTATGCCTTTGCTCCAAAATTTTTTCTTCCTCATTTCTATACTCCTCGATCAACTTCCTCATTTCATCCATGATCTTCTTGCCCTTGCCACCTCTGATGGATTCTGCAGCAGCCTCGAAGCCTTTGGTTTTAAACAATTCAATGTGGTTTTTATATCGTTCTAGTTTATTGGTAATAAGCGGGACTAAGGTATCAAGGAGGCGCTGTTGGGTGGGATCAGCTTCTAATAATTTTCGAGCCCGGTTAATTTCTTGCGGGATAACCTTGACCGCTTTATGATAGCCCTCCAGAAAATTCTCATCTCCAGTGATGAGAAAACCGCGTTGCGAGGATTCTGCAGCTTCTAGAGAGCCTATCAATTCTAACAGGTTGGTAATCTCAGCATGGGAATGTGATTCAAAATTTAAAGCTACAATCATTTTTTCCATCGCCCGATAAGAAAAGGCGCAAATAATGACCAGAATCAATAAAAAGAAAGAAAATCCCACACTGATCTTTTTGCTAAGAGACCATTTCATCTAAGCATCTCCTTAAGTTGATTTCGTTTCGTTTATAATTTTATGCATTTCCAAAGCCGAATATCTTTCTGTCCCCAGTGCCGGCGTTAAACCTTCTTTCTCTTCTGAAGACAGAGCCTGATTCAGATTCAAGATCAGAACCAGGCGATCATTCAGGGAGACGGTACCGGAAAGGTACTCGCCACTTACCCCGGCAATAGCGTCCGGCGAGGGCATAATCTTCTCCGGATCAATAAAGACAAATTCTCGGGATGAGTCCACGGCCAAACCGACTAACCGTCCTTCCAGATTGATGACAATAAGGCGGGAACGCAGGTCGTAAGGGATTTTTTCAAAACCGAAGCGGCTACGGAGATTGACCACCGGCACTACCCGGCCCCGGATATAGACGACTCCTTCCACAAAGTCCGGGGCATTGGGAACCTTGACAATTTTTTCTATCATTTCTATCTGTTGCACTTTGGCCGACTGCACCGCGTAGTTGGTACCCGCGACCTCGAATAAAATAAAGGGCTCAGCCATGGTTAACCTCCTTGATATAGTTTAATAAATTTGCATACAGCAACCGGCTGCAGGATTATTTCCCGAGACTTTTCAATTTCTTCTGCCTTTGTTTAGCAAATCTGATCAGGTCCGGCAGGTCAAGAATCAAGATAACGCGTCCATCGCCAAGTTCAGTCGCTCCAGCAATGCCGGGGTGGGCCACCAGCGGATCTGAAATGGGACGAACCACGACCTCCCGCAAGCCCATTACTTTATCCACTATAAGGGCTGTCTGGCCCGTCTCCTGGCCGTTGACCAGGCCATAAAGGATATTGCGGCCCGATCCCAAGGTCTGGTCAATACTAGATTCTCTCAGATTAAACAAATCGGCGAGGCGAAGGAGAGGCAGGCTGGACTGATAATAGGCGACTAGTTCTCCTTTCTCTACTTGAACTATTTGATCAGGATCAATTTCAATTACCGTATTCACGGCGTTTCGGGGAACCGCAAACTGTTCGCCCCCGGCTGAGATGATAAAGGCATCGATAATGACCATGGTAAGAGGCAAGCGTAAGAAAAAGGTAGTGCCGATTCCAGGGGTTGTTTGCCAATCAAGCCTGCCCCCCAGGGCGTTTACCGAGCGTAGCACCACGTCCATACCCACACCGCGCCCGGCCCCCAGGTCAGCCTCCGCTTTAGTGGAAAAACCGGAACGGCAGATGATCTCTAAAATTTCCTCAGCATTAAGGGCATGATCCTCGGAAAGCCACCCCAGACTCCGGGCCTGGTCGGCAATCTTTTCAAAATCAACCCCCCTGCCATCATCTTCAATACTGATGACCACATGGTCTCCTTCCGGGCGTCCCCTCAAGGTAATGGTCCCTTCCGGAGGTTTACCGACCGCAATTCGTTCCTGGGTAGTGCCGATTCCATGAGCAATGGCGTTACGCACCAAATGCAGCAATGGATCCAATAGCCGCTCGACCAAAATCTTGTCAATTTCCGTTTCCGTCCCCTCCATGAGGAGACGGATTTCCTTCCCTGAGTGGCGCGCCGCATCCCGGACCGCCAGAGGCATTCGTTGAAACACTTCGGCAAGAGGAACCAGCCGCACCCGCATGACCCCCTCCCTCAGGTCTCGCAATTGGCGCTCAATATTACTAGAGATATCACTCAAAGATTTTAGGACCGGGGAGGGCGCTCCCGAGAGATGCGGCAAAACTTCGGCCAGGCGGGATCGACTCACCACTAAATCTCCAATCAGCCGCATTAACTCGTCAAGCCGACCAATCTCCACGCGCACGAACGAGGCCGGGGCATTGGCGGCAATCTGAGAGGTCGTGGCGGCGATGGTAGCAGGAGCATTTTCACCAGCAGCAGGAAGGTTACTAAGAGCCACGGCATTTTCTTCCCGGCTAGGTCCCGGGAGATCATACCAGTCCAGTGGGAGGAAGTCGTTATGGTTAAAAGGCAGATCATAAACCAAAATAAAGGCAAAACAAAAAGTCTCATCCTTCATGACGGGAAGTGCTTTGAGAATGTGCGCCACCGAGGTCAAGCGTTCACGGATGTAATTGACACTAAAACCTTGAGCAATTTTCTCGGCAGAAGGGACGAATAAAGCTATGGACAGACGATGCCCCGACTTGCAGGAGGCTTGTATTTGCTGCCAGTCGGATTCATTGAGGGCGGCGATAATTTCTGGTGGAAGGCCAGGGGGATAAGGAAGGGGCGGAGTTAATACCGAGAAAAATTTTGTTTCTGGGTTAACCTGAGAGGTCTCCGCTCCGGGTGGGGACAAAGGAGCGTTGGGCTCCAAGACCTGGTTAATTTTAGAGGACCCCAGTTGGTCCAAAATGGGATTGATATTGGGCACAGGCACAGCAGGATCCCGTAAGGTGCCTATTACCGCCTCTAAGGCGGCATTGCCCTGTAACAGACTGTCGATCAAAACAGGAGTCAGGTGCTGTTCGCCCCGCTGTAGAGGCCGCAGAATAGACTCCATGGCATGGCTGAGGTCTGCCCCCCGGCCTAAGACCGATCATGCCGCACAAGCCTTTCAGGGTGTGATAAGAACGGAAGAGCTCCTCGATCAAATTTTTGCTTTCATATTCAAGTTCGGTGCCATGCTTCTGTCCGGCGATAAGATCTTTTTCCAAGGCCAGGAGATGATGATTGAGGATCAGGCAATGCTCATCCGCTTCTTCCAGAAAGTCTGCCAGAAAATCATCGGAGGCAAATTCATTCTCGGTCATTTTTGTAATAATTTTTTGGCAGACTCTAAAAGGGTTAACGGTGCAAAAGGCTTAGTCAGGAAAAGATTGGCCCCGGCGTCGAGCAGTGCCTGTCGAGTATCCAGATCGTCCTTAGTAGTAAGCACAAGTATCGGTATTCCCTGGTAAGCTGCATGGCTCCGCACAAATTTAATAAACTCCAGGCCATGCATATCGGGCATATTTAAATCCAAAGTAACCAGATCAAAGGGGTTGAGGGTTAATTGTTCAATGGCCTCCAAACCGTTGCTGGCCTCGACAAAGGCGGCTTGGAGAGGACGGAGGGCGCTCATGACCATTTTTCGCATAGTGGGTGAATCATCCACCACTAAAAACTTATGCATTATTAATCTTTTCTCCTTTAACCCGACTGCGAATATATTTTGGGTAGCTATTTGATGTCAGCAAATGCAATCACCTGATTTCGACCCCGATGCTTGGCCTCATATAGAGCCTGGTCCGCCCCCTTCAGTAAGCCTGATTTGCTGTCAGCATCGGTTGGAATGCTGGCAAGACCTAGACTGATGGTTACAGGAATTGTTGTGGCAAGCCCGTTGCCCTCAGAAATTAGAAACTGGTGATTGGCAACTATGTTACGAAGGCGTTCCGCCATGCTATAAACATCGTTCTTGGATATTTCCGGGGCAATAATAACAAATTCCTCCCCCCCAAACCGAGCAACCCGATCCAACTGGCGCGTACTAGCAATTAGAATTTTGCCCAGACTCTGTAAAATTGCATCGCCGGCCTGATGCCCATAAGTGTCGTTTATCTTCTTAAAATGATCGATGTCTAACATAATCAGGGAAACCGAAAAGGTATTTTTACTCCGATGCTGTCGCTCCATCTCCTCGTCCAACAATCTTTCCATTTCCCGGCGATTGAAAAGGCCGGTCAATGCATCGCGAATGGCCAGTTCCTGCAAGGCCTCCTGGCTTTTTTGCAGCTCCTGATTGACGCTTTCCAATTGGACGGTACGTTCCCGGACCCGAGCTTCCAGTTCATTGGCATGATTTTGAATCTGGACAAAGAGTTGGGCATTATATAAGGCAGCTGAGGCTAATTGAACATAGGCCTGAAAAAATTCCACCTGTTCCTCGGTGAAGAATCCCTTTTGGTCACTGCAAATTGTCAGGAGACCAAAGGTTGTATTGCAGCTTATTAAAGGTATGGCTACCCCGGTTTTTAGATCTTTATTTAAGGCCGTATTAATTAATTGGAAAAATTTTGTTGTCAGGTCAAGATCGAAGACAACGGGAAACCCTGTTCGAAAAGCTCGATCTAAAGGGCCTGACATAGCTGATATGGTGTTGTCCCCGCTTATGAAAATTTCTTTGAGGGATTCACTTTCAATCGGATAATGGGTCAACAGATGCATACCACCATCAGACCCGGACTGAGCCAACCAGGCCAAACAACCCCCAAAGATGTTAACGCTGGTAAAAACAATATCTTGTGCCACCTGCTGAGGATTTAAACTTTCAGAAAGCTTCTGAGATCCGACATACAGAGTGCCCAACATTTGCATCTGCTGCTGAATCTGCCTTTCGGCTTCTTTGAACTCTGAAATATCAATAATTATCCCTTTCAAACTTAAGCAGTCCTGCTCCTTATCGGCGATTATCACCGCTCCGTCCCTGATCCAGACAATCTGGTTTCTACTGGTAATCATTCTATATTCCAGGAAATATGGATAGCTACTTTCCTTGGCCTGAATCAAGGCGGAAGTGACAATCTCTCGGTCTTCCGGATATACTTGCTGCAGCCAAAGATAGGGGTCGTCCATCCATTGCCTAGCGGTAAAACCTAATAGAGATTTAATTTGGGGGCTAATATAGGTAATAGTCCTATGTTCATCGACGGCAGCAATATAGGTAATGGCCGGAATTTGCTCGATAAGATTGCGGTAGGAAGTTTCAATAAAGCAAAGGTTCTCTCGGGCTCGCTGCCTTTTTAGTAGACCCTGAAATTCTCGCTGAACTGCCGGAACCAGTCGTTTTAAATTACTTTTCAATATATAGGAATTAGCCCCGGCCTTAATGCTGTCGATAAGAATATCTTCCCCTACCTGGCCGGATACCATGATAAAAGGAACGTCGATGCCGTTGGCTTTTACCAGTTCCAAGGCGGCCATACCGCTAAAGTTGGGCAGGACAAAATCCGCGATAACCAAATCCCAGACCTTGTCAATCAGAGCCCTGGTCATGGCTTCGGAAGTCTCCACTCGTTGGAAAACACAATTAAACCCTCCCAGGTGCAGTTCATGCACCAAAAGATTTACCGCCAAGGGAGAATCCTCAACAAATAAAATTCGCAAAGGCTGGTCCATTAATTGCTCTTCAAATTTCTGCAAAATTCGCGCTGGACTCCATGTAGGTTCCAAAGCTCATTATACCTATAGTTATAAGCCCAGCTAAGAAAGGCTATTTACGGCATAACAAGCCAAGCCCTGCCAAGGAGCGATTATTTCCCTTGAATGGGTTATTATTACTCATTCAAATTTGATGCAATATAATGAATAGTTCGGAACAAATGGAAAGAAAGTTAAATCATTTTAGGGAAAATTTATATGGACTCGGAAATTTAATATTTTTATAGGCGTGGTGCTTTAAGCTTAATGAACCAATTAAAGTTGTGTTAGGGTAAAAACTCGATCATTTTTTTAGGATAGCTTAGCTATTTGTCTTCTCTAAGAGATGACTACTGATAGCTTGACGCTTCTGAGGATTCTTTCGAATTATGGCCTTGATCAGCAGCCCCTGGGACAATTCGACCACTAAGACCGAGATGAGGATCGCATTCTACCTATTCAGGGGTTTAGCCGCGCTCTACCAGGGGACCTGGCAATAGGAGCCGGTTTGAAAAATACCACCAAGTCTAAGGCAACCTGAACAAACTTGATAAGTTTTTTGAGAAGTGTTATTGATGATATTGCAGCAATTTCAACCACCAACCAGCTACCAAACCCCAGACGGTGTTAAAGAAAAACACCAACAACGGCGTCAAATACCCTAATTGCAACCCAAAGAGCCCCTTGTGGGCCATCACGGGAAAGACAATGACCAACTGGACCAGGGTAGGCGCCAGGCTGCACAGGAGTCCTCTCGTCAGGAAAGACCATTGCTTAAACGGGAGGAGAAAGAGAAATCCCCATAAACCGCCCCAGACTATGCGAGGATAGAGCCAGGACGGGGTCAGGCTGATGGATAAGTGCACTCCTAAGGCCTCGGTGATTCCCAGAATGACAAACAGCCACAGAACCAGGCTGTTGGCCAGACCCCCCCAGGCACCCGGCGGCAAAAGTCAATGAGAGATTGTTTGGAAGCATGCCCATAGCCACCTCACCTTGTATAAAATTAAAATTATTATCTTATTTTAAATTAATCATTAACAAAAAAATTTAAACCCTCCCCTCCCTCTTCATGGTCAATTCCATCCCCTTGACTTTAGTTAAAAATGCTTTATTTTTAGCAAATAATAATTTTAGAATATTATTTAATTAGTTTATTCTTTTTATAGTCATTTTCGACTAATTATAAACATTATAGAAATCGGGTAACAATACGGCTCCGTTTTATGCAAAGTCAAAGTTCAAACTAACATTGACCGGTTAAATTGGTAATGGCCACTCCTCAAAAATTAAAGACATATCCGCAATTCCTCTTCCTGTTGCCACCTCTGCTGGTATATTTCCTGGCCAATTGCTTATTTGAGTTGAGTGTAGATCCGGCCAATTCCGCGATAAAAAAGCTTTTGGAGGGGATCAAAGTTGGAGCTTCGCTTGATCTAAAACACGTGTTTGTTGAACTAAAGGCCCGGTACATGTGGCTCGCTGCGGCCCTCTTGAACATCGTCATACCCATCGTATCAATCATAGTAAGCTTCGCAACCATCAGATATTTTGTTAAAGGGACGAAACTGCGGTGGACGGTCATTATCGGCCTGCTTCTCTGCTTAGGGAATCTAAGTTATTTGCATTACAGCGCGAAGATGGAAAATGCCCTACACGAACTCGTCTTCGGATTCACTTACAAGACGTTGGTACGATCAGGGTTATTCAGCAATATTTTTCTCTTACATGTTTACATTATAATATCCACCATAAACATTCTCGCCGCCATTACTCCAATTCTTTTACTGCTGGCCGTCTGCGCCACGGTTGGGTTGCCAGGAGTGCCGCGTCATGACTATCTCACCCTCGTGACGGAACAAATGTGCAGATTGAAAGAAATTATTAACATCGGGGGGGCATTTCTCGTCTTCGGAATATTGCATATGAACATGTGGCTCAATTGGACCGCAAGTTTGGTGAGTGATCCGGGCTTGCGGACCGAGATCTCCAACTTAGCCTGGTCCATTTCCGTCTATTGGGGGGTTACTTTTACCCTGGTCTTAGCCATGACGTACCTTCCACCATTTACCTGCAAAACAGGGCTCTAAAGTTGATCACCCAAGGCCAGAAGGCTATGGGCCCCAAAGAGGCGGAGCAATGGCTCAACGAACATGGATTTTCCTTCACGTTCAGTAATCAACTACTCCAGTACATTTCCATCCTGGCACCGTTTCTAGCTGCGCCTGTCGGCAGCGTCCTAAAATTTCAGTGAAAGCGATGAGGTGGGTTAGATAACAATTCAGCGATCTAGCAGTTCTCAAAAGTTTTTTCTTAGTACAGAGGTATTTTTTTGGGGAGGGGGGAGGGCAGGAAGCACAGCTTCCTGCCTTCCCCCACATACAAATTCTTCTGCATCAAAAAAATCTTTGGAGAATCACTATATCTCCACGGAGACAGCGAAGTTCTGATCATTGGTCCGCGATGAATATCCCAGCTAAAAATTATCTGTTAATTTTTCTGTCGTTAAGTCTGCTATCGTCGTGCGCGTCTGTGGAAAAAAAGACAACTACCTGGCAAGGATATTTTGAAAATACCATCGCTGAAAATCCCTTAGACCTCCATTATGAGAATCACGGGCAAGGAAACCCTATCATCTTCCTCCACGGCATGGGCGCCAGCCTCTATACCTGGCGGCACTTGATCGAACCACTGGAACCCCATTATCGGCTTTTATTATTTGATCTCAAAGGCTTCGGAAAATCTCCCAAACCTTATGACGATAAATATTCCATGTTTGATCAGGCGGAATTGATCTACCGCTTTATCCTCAAAAATGATTTGAGCAATTTAACCTTGATCGGACATTCACTCGGTGGCGGAGTGGCGATGATGGTAGCGCTGAAATTGGCTAAAGAGGCGCCCGCCAGATTGTCCCGGCTGATTCTTATTGACTCCGTTGCTTATCCCCAAAAGCTGCCGGGGGTTATCAGGATGTTAAGGACACCGGTTTTAGGGGTTCTAGGGCTTTATTTAATCCCGGACCGGATCAAAGTCCACGATTTGTTAAAGTCGATCTATTTTGACGACAATAAGATCGCGCCGGAAGATGTGGAAGCCTATGCTGTACCCCTGTCCTTACCGCGAGCAAAATACGCCTTACGGCAGACGGCCAGGCAACTAATTCCCGATAATATGGAAGAAGTTTTGGCCATGTATCCCCAGATAAAGGTGCCTACTCTGATTATCTGGGGCCGAGAGGATAAGATAATTCCTTTGGAGAACGGGGAACGTCTTCATCAAGCCATAAAGAATTCGCAATTGATCGTCATTGATGATTGCGGCCATGATCCCCATGAAGAAAGGCCTGGAGAAGTTATAGAGGTAATTCGCAATTTTCTTCAAGATTGAAATTCTCTCGCCCCTTGCGGGAAAGGGTTAGGGGCAATGCTGTTGAATTAAGCAGAAGCTTATGTAGGGTGGGCATGGCCCACCAATAGCTTTGACCCAACAACAGGGAGAATCATTCGGTGGGCATTGCCCGCCCTATACTGATGGTTAAGGTGGGGTGATAAAAAAGTATATATTTCTCAGGTGGTGAATTTAAATTCGCCCCGTCCCAACAGATCATGCAGATGCAGAATACCCTTGACTAGTTTTTGCTTATCAACCACCGGCAGAACGGTAATGGAGTATTGTTCCATGAATTCCAGGGCATATGAAGCTAATAAGTCGGGACTGATAGAACGCGGCGAGGATGTCATTATTTCGTAGACCCTTTGGTTCTGAAGATTACCGGATTTCCTTAAGGCCCGCCGCAAATCGCCATCGGTGATAATTCCGATAAGAACACCGTATGCATCCGCTACCAGGGTTGATCCCAGACGTTTGGCATCCATTTCGGCAATTGCTTCCTGGATGGATTGATCCGGCTCGATGAGGGGAATACGATCTCCCACCAGCATCACCTCCGAGATGGCTAAGGCCAGGCGCTGCCCCAAATTCCCCCCGGGATGGACCCGGCGAAAATCACTGTCCTTAAAACCGCGCAGGGTGAGCAGCGCCACTGCCAGGGCATCTCCCATAGCCAGGGCGGCAGTGGTGCTGGCAGTAGGAGCCAGGCCCAAAGGGCACGCCTCCCGGGGAGTCCCGACATCGATAACCACAGTGCTGTGCCGGGCTAAGGTTGAGCCCGGTCGACCCGTCAGGCTGATCAAGGGAACTCCCAGCCGGTGGATGCTGGGCAAAAGTATGGTCAATTCTTTGGTTTCGCCGCTGTTGGACAAGGTTATCAGAATGTCTTGGGAAGAGATCATGCCCAGATCGCCATGCATGGCTTCGACGGGATGCAGGAACAAGGCGGAGGTGCCGGTGGAATTAAAGGTCGCGACTAGCTTACGGGCGACAATACCGGATTTACCCAGACCCGTGACAATTACTCGACCTCTGGATTGGTAAATCAGCTGGACGGCCTGGACAAAATTATTGTCCAGTTTGGCAATGAGACCGGCAATTCCTTCTGCTTCAATAGTCAGAACTTCACTGGCCAATTGCAGTAAGTGGGCGGCTTCTTTTTCTTTCCCGGCAATATTTAAGGGTTGGATCCGACTACTCCTTTTTCTCTGGAGGAGCACCCACCATAATGGTGTCTTTACCACGGCCTTTACTTTGATACATGGCCTGGTCGGCTAAGCGTAACAGGGTCTGTTTATCCGAGGCGTCATGGGGAAAATTGGCAATGCCATAACTGGCAGTTAAAGGAAGGTTAATGCCCTCTTCGCAGAGGAAGCAACTCTGGTTAATCGCTTGGCGCAGACGGCAGACAAATTCATAGGCCTCATCTTTAGTACGATGCGGTAACAGAATAATAAATTCATCTCCCCCATAACGAATCAGGCTATCTTCCGAGGATAGTAAGGGACCGATGACGTGGGCCACTTCCCGCAAAACCTTACTGCCGGCCAGGTGCCCATAAGCATCCACCACTTGTTTGAAATTATCCATATCTAAGAAGACTACCGACAGCTCCGAGCCTTCCTGCAACACCTGAGCGACGAGTTTCTCCAGATTCCAGGTAAGATAACGGGTATTATAGAAGCCGGTGACGTCATCAATAAAGGAGGATATTTGCAGCTTTTTAAAGTTGCGGACATTGTCTACCGCGATGGCGACATAATCGGCCAGAATACTTAAGAGGGGGATATATTTCTGACGGAAAAAATTATGATTCTCCACATTGATGACTTCTATTACCCCAATCACCTCATTACGGATCGTCAGGGGCAGGCAGATAATTGACCGGGTCTCAAACCCGGTGGCAGTATCCACCCGCTTACAGAATCGTTTGTCCTTCCGGGCGTCTTTGATAAAGATGGGTTTACCGGTTTGAGCTACGGTGCCGGCAATGCCTTCTCCTAATTTCAACCGCAAATCTTTAATTTGTGCATGTTCCAGGCCCACCACGGTGGAAAAGTGCAGTTCCCGGGTATCCGGATCAAGCAGCAACAGTGACCAGTTGCTGGCCGGGATCAGGGCATTGATGCGCTCCACCACCGTCAGGATAAGCGATTCCATATCAAAGGTGCAGACTAAAGTTTTAGAAATTTCTATACAGGTCAGCAGTCGTTCAACCTGTTTTTCGTCAGTCAATGCCTGAATCAAATCCTGCCTCCTATCCATCTTGTCTCCACCTTATAAACAAGAGTTTACGTTGATCGCAGAAGAATTGCAAGCGTTAGGGGCGGTTCGAGAACCACCCCTACAACGTATTTTTTAGTGGGTTAATCATTTTCCTGGAGCAGCAGGGGCTTTTTCTTCCGGCTTGGCCTCTGGGGCAGCAGGCGGGGCCGGACTCTGGGAAACGGCAATTAATTTAGCTTGGGCCGGATGGGAACCCATCCAGTCGATCTTTCCGCTCTCCAGATCGTAGACCGCGCCGATTATCTTTAAATTACCCTTCGTTACCAGTTCCCTGGCGGCCTGACTTTTGGTGAGCAAATCTTCGATGGACTGCCAGACATTGGCCTTAATGGCCTGGTAGATCAAATCCTTTTCACTAATCCCGGGGTTTGCTTCTCTAGCCTTTTTAACTGCCGGGATAATATTATCCACCAGTGCCGGGATATTCCCATGTAGCTGAGCCCCTTGCGCCACCGCGGTTACTGCTCCACAATGGGTATGCCCCAAGACAACCAGCAGGGGCGTCACCAGATGGTCAACGCCGTATTCCATGGAACCGATCTCATCCACATCGGCCACATTGCCAGCAACCCGGACCACAAAGATATCGCCTATCCCCTGGTCGAACAGAATTTCCACTGCCTCCCGGGAATCGGAACAAGCGAGCACCGTGGCGAAAGGATGCTGCCCTTTGGCGACAGTCTCCGCCCTTCTTTTCCGGTCCTGATTGAGATGTTTCGGCTTACCAGCCACATAACGACCATTACCCGCTTGGAGCTTCTGTAGTGCTTCATCGGCTGACATTACCGGCTGGCCGCCGGAGGCCACCGCAGGCAAGGCGCCCGTCCACAAAAACCCGGCAATTAAAACCACCATTAATATTTTCTTCATATAGTTCTCCTTTCCTGCATAATTATACCCATGCCTGAACTGGCAGGTCGATGCAAAATGTTAATAATTTCTGGGTTAAAGAGCAATCTTTTTTTCAGTTTTCTGCTGCCAATTTTCGGTTGTCGGCGACTAGCCTTCCCCTACCTGCTGCCATATTGATCTGTTAACCTGCGGCCCGATTATGGCAAGCTCATTTCTAATTTGGCGAGCCCGATCTGTAAGAGCTTGAACTTGGGATGATGGCCGGACCATCTTGAGGTTGGCAAAGATGTTGACTAAGGCTCCCTCTACCACGGCCCTAACCAAGAAACCCATCACCGCGACGTCGGCCAGGACGACCG
>Ga0366818_10213_pt1 | contig 18078 bp, 20 predicted proteins | sample TotcelFGM3001N14_FD_207090 | JGI IMG/M metagenome (GOLD analysis project Ga0366818, IMG submission 207090) | Enriched cells from coal bed in the Powder River Basin, Montana, United States - Total cells FGM rep3 HSBNCT.FGM.300.1.N14 ...
GTTGAATTCCTGCAGCTAAGGAACACTCAGAAAAGTGTTCTTCAAAGAGGAGGTAACCGGCTAATTCCGGCCCGTTGGATGCGAGCGGCGACGAACGGCAACTCGGAGACAAAGCCGAAACAGTGTCAAGTTACCGGCTTTCCGGTCGATTCCGCAGGGCCAGCTTGCCTCCAGCACCAAGGCGCAAAATCCCAGGGGGTTTGGGGGACTGGTCCCCCATCATAGCCAAGACTGTCTTCAGTCCGATTTCTTTTACCCACGAATTGTGCGGACGAGCCAAAAAAATCTGCAACGTGTCGCCGCGCAGGGCCACTGATTCAGGCCGAACTATCGATCGCACCCGGGCGGCGGATCGGGTCGGTCCCGAAGTCAAGCCGTTTGGCCGCCGCCGGTTGAGTCGTGTCGTTATCCTTGGTGGTGAAGAAAACCGAAGGGAGGCGTTTGAGCTGTGACATTCAAAGTTGCTCATGGATTTGTTGACGGTGGATACCTTCGATTTCGCGCCCAGGATGCGAAACGCTCTCTACTTAATCCCCGCATTCTCGTCCAATACGTCGCTGACACCCAGGGATACACTTGGTCGAAGACCCTGAGGCTTGAGCGCGTTACGTACTACGACGCAATACCCGACAACGAATCTGAATTGTCGCACAATCTTAAGGACTACTGGGACGCAGTCGAGTTACTTCCCGATACGCAACTGGGGTTTGGGTCACTTCGGGGCGGCACGCGAAAGAAGCCAAAGCGGCAAAAGGGAGTGGACACTTTAATCGCCGTCGACATGCTTGTAGGCGTTTTCACCGGTGTCTATTCAACCGCCGTCTTGGTCGCGGGCGACGCCGATTTCGTGCCCGTCATCAACGAAGTCCAACGGCGCGGCGCAAAGGTGATTGTTGCGGGCGTCGAAGCATCCGTATCCTCGGATCTGCGGAGGGCCGCGGATCGCTTTGTTGATCTTGATTCAAACCTAGACGTACAGAAGTTTCCGCCACTCAAGGTGAACGGACGGGAATGGAAAGCAATTTCGTAGCTCCAGGGGTGGGGAGGGGGTCGATGGCCGCGGTTGTGCCAGCCACGATTGGAGAGTCGCTGTACTGGTCGTATGCCTCGATGGCAATGGCGTTCGCCTCTGGACGACACCGAGAGGCGACGTACCAGCAGACGGACTTCATCGTGCGGAACAAGACGTACTATGGGCTCTTGCGCGGCCGGTTGAAACTGGGCTCACTTTTCAAAGACGAGCGGGAGAAGATTTGGTCGGCGGGTTGCTGCGTATACTGTGGAGCGGTCGATCGGCTATCGCTGGACCACTTGATCCCGCGATTGCAGGGTGGGGAGGACGCGGCCGATAACTTGGTGACCGCTTGTCGTACATGCAATAGCTCGAAGGGGTCGCAAGACGTACTGGAGTGGTTCGCCAGCCAGGGTGAGTTCCCGACGCTCGTGGTGCTTCGGCGGTATCTCAAATTGGCCATCCGGTGCTGCGTCCGCCGCGACGTGGGGGGTGTGAGACTCGAAGATGCCCGCGCGCTAAATCCTCCGTTGCCATTTGCTTTGGCTCTGGTGCCGCATCACTTCCCGGAACCAGACTTGCTGGTCTTTCGCTTTGACCCCGACGACGAGACGGGTCCAGGTGACGAGAGCAGTGCCGATGAGGAAAGCAATTGGGACGCCTAACAAAATGTTGGACGTGCGAACTGGAAATGGTTTGATGACAAGCGGGTGTGGACCCCGCCGGGGTAGCTTCTAGCCAGAGGCCCCGTATCGAGTGTTGCAGCGTTGGTATAACGCACGCTGGCGGCAGATACCGGTTGTGTGGGCGCCGGCGCAGACAACGCGCGCAAGCCTGTCTGCTGCGACTGGAAACCGAGCTGCTTTGGCGGAGAAAAAAATATATACGCCAGCACCTTCGATGTGAGCCCCTGGGACCCTCGGCAAGCCCGGGATGGGACCCGTTCCTGTCACAGTGTATTCCTCCGCTCGCCTCATGTTCGGCTGTCCTGTGCTGCCGATTCCAAGCCCGTTTTGCAGGCAGAAGACGCAAGCATTTATGCGTCCGCCCGCTGCCTTTTATCGCGTTGAGCAAGACGTTTTCCGGGGCTTTTCCGGAGCATTCGGACGAGTCACTTGGGGCAATTACTACAAAGGTAGTAGTTTTGGTGAAAAATGTAATAGGGAAACGCGTCTTCGATGGGCCGACCAACGCCTGCCCCCCGTGAAACCTGCTAAAATCCTTCTAGCTCCGATGCCTTTCTACCTCTCAGCCCCCAGATTTCTCGTCTGGAACCGCAAACAGACCCTTCGCGAGACTCCGATCAAAAATGGGTGGCCAAAGGCAGTTGGCTATGCACTTTTTAGCCGGTCACCAAGCTCGTCAGCCCTTTGCGACCGGTCCAGCAATTGGGTGCGGGCGGTTTAGCCGCTCAATTGTTGTGAAGCCGGTAGCCGCTCACCTGAATTGCCCCACCCTTGGATCTGCGGAACGTGGCGGATTGATATCGGAGCATCAACCGCATCACCCCGCATCACCCTCATCCCAACCCCGCCATTGGCCACCTACGCTTAAAGCAGTATGGGCCAGCGGCGGGCATGGGTCCTTTTACGCATCAAACAAGGCTTCTAATCGGCCAGAATCGGTGTATTTGGATGTTTTGGCTACCCTGTTTCCGCCGAAGGCCAGGTACGCTTTAAGCGATTTCTGGCCAGTGGCGAACACAACCACCCATCCACGTCTAACCCCGAATCATCTTATTCTCCAGCACCAGCCAGCCCACCAGCCGCTCACTGTGCCGATTCTGATTGTGAGTTTCGCTTCCGGCCATAAATCCGCCCCGCAAGCTCGCCCATCAGATAGGACATCACCACGTAATTGACGATGTAGGCCGTAAAAAACCCGGCCCGATTCGTTACGATCACATCCGGCGCCAGAAACCCGAACACGATGGTTGGAACTCCCAGCAGCATCATGTAGGGCTGAAACAGGAACCCGATCGGACCCAAGCCGCACGGACAGCAGCCAGGCGGAAATAGCACCAACAAGAGGCAGTTTGCAAAAAACACCGAAAGGCGAACGCCGCGGCTGGCTGGTGGCGAAGGTGTTATTATCGAAGCGGCCGGCTCGACGTGGGGCGACTCGTAGGGATTTTCGCACATCGCTCTGCCCGCCTGGTGTTGGGCACGGTCTTTAACACCGGTCTCATTAAAACAAAACCGGTTGGAAAACGAGATTTGATTTTAACATTGCCGGCGGCGTTTGTACCTGCGATTGTCGGCCGCGATATTGGAATTGTGAAAACCAGCCAGCAGCTAAAAAAGCGGTTGCAGTTGGATGTTTGGCAGCCCTGTTTTCGCCGAAGGCCAGGCACGCTTTAAGCGATTTTTCCGCCAAATGGCGAAAGGACCCTTCAGCTCAGAACAAGGGCGGTGCCGACATTTGGCCGCCATTGCCCAGTACCAGCGGACAGCACGAATCGAATACGGCCGACCTACGCTGCGGGGTGGCGGAGTGGTTTGAGCCCCGACAAACGGAGCCATCGCAGCAGCGACCGTGGGCGGTGTGCCGTGCTGGAAAGAACAGGTGATGAATATGGCCGAAAATTCTAAATGGCGGCAGTGGATTTCGAGCCCTCGCTTGCCCCCGGAGAGCAGCTGAGCAACACGGGCGATCCGGCGATTGGGCCAAGGAAAGCACGTCTCGGGCGAGGATTGCCGCCAGCTGCTGGCGACGCACGGCGTGGGGCAGATTCACCGGGCGTGAAGATGCTTGGCACGACGGGCTCTCGGGAGTCGCGACGCACACGCGCCGCCAGTTATATTATATATGCCGGGCAGTAGGAGGAATTGTTCGCGCCGACGGCAGCCCCAGGAGCGGTCGTCGCACGCCACTTTGGCCAGACCACATCACCACTGTTGGCACGCCGCCTGCAGGTGCGTAGGATTAACATTAGACGTTCCCGAGCTTGATGGGTGGGAAGTGAGCGATGACTCGGGGCGCCCAACGAAACCACGAACCGCCGACGAAGGACAAGCTGAATTCGAATACGCTTTGCGGACTGGCTGGATCGGATGTCGCCGTGTTGAATTCGAAATTGAACCAACGGAAAGGTCGGTTTGGGTCGGACCACTTGATGGTTGCGGTTCTCGTGGCTCAAAGCGGCCTGCTAGTCGCCGATCGTTTCTATCTGTTGGGACTCACCCGAGGCGACTTGTGGAACGTGCAACTGGCGGCCGGATTGGCCGGTGGAATTGTCTCGGTCGGACTGCTCTGGGGGCTGGTGCGGCTGCTGCTGGGGCGGCCCTCTCAATTCGGTCTTCGTTGTTTGCTGCTGCTCACGTTGGCGGCGGCCATTCCCAGCGGCTGGTACGCTGCTTGGATCAAGAACGCGGCGCGGCAGAATCAGGCGGTAGGAAACATCCGAAAGATCCAAGCCCGGATTTGCAGCGGCACGCCGCACCAGCAGATCCGGTACGGATGCAGTGCCCTCACCACGAGACCGGGCCCGCGGCAAGAGATTGTGGGTATCGGTTTCGCGGTCGAAGTGGACTCGGGCTGTGGCTGCTGCTACGTGAACACCGGGTCGGACGTTTCCGATGAGGATCTTGATCAGCTGAGCTGTCTCTATCGACTCGAACGGCTGGACGTGCCTGACGCTCAGATCACCGATGCGGGGCTTGCTCGGCTTGGCAATCTGAAGAACCTCCGCGAACTCGACCTCAGTGGCAACGCCATCACCGACGAAGGACTGGCTCACTTGCGTGGGCTCAAAGACCTGGCACGCTTGAATGTCTCACGCACCGGGATCACCGACGCGGGTTTCGTCCATCTGGCAGCGTTGAGGAGTCTTCAGCAACTTGACTTCGGCTCCACATCTGCCACCGGTATTGGGATGAAGCAACTGGCCAGCTTGAAATCATTCAAGCAGTGCGGGGATGCGAAGTCAAACAGAGCCCTGTTCAGCGTGTCGGGCGCAGGCACGTGCAACGGTCTGCGACATCTCGAAGAGTTGTACGGCCGGCTCGTCCAGCCCGGCGAACCCCAAGACATCCTGGAATTGGACGGCCACCCGAAGTTGCGGCTCGTCGATCTGGAAAACGGCCTTGCGCTGCGGCGAATTCGTCTGTCCAGCCTTCCGGCACTGGAGACGGCGCGGATTTCCGTTGGTCCTTGTAGCCATTGCGCCCCGTACGGAGTTCCGAAGCCGCGACAGCCTCAGCCGAGGACGTGCAATCAGTGTTCTCCAGGGGTTCAAACCCTGCAGCTGGAGAACCTGCCGCAACTGGAATCACTCAGCATCGCAGGGGTTCATCGGCTGGATCTCCACGGGACGCCCAACGTGACGAGGATAACAATCTACAGAGTTGCCGACAGGAATCACTTTCGCGAGTTGGGCCGATTGCCCAAACTCCAAAGCTTGTCGGTGGGTGTGGAAGCGTTTTCCAGCCCCGATCAGATCTTGGCATTGGGCTTCACGCCGCATCTCCAGGACTTGCTTATTTCCGGTGGCGGGCTGAACGATGCCTCGCTTGCTGTTTTGGAGAACGTCCCAGCGTTGAAGAGGCTCTCGTTACCGTCGGGAGAATTTTCCGCTGCAGGCTTGGCTTGCCTGCGGCACCTGAAATCGTTGGAACACCTCTCGGTTACGGGCTTGCGCTACTCCGGCGAACCGCTGGCCGACTTGGCTGGACTGCCCAGTTTGAAGTCGTTGCAGCTTCAGAATGCGGACATTGGCAAGCTGAGCCTGGTTGACATGCCCAACCTCGCCAGGCTGTCGCTGCATGGGAGCCGAGTCGGCACGTTGGAGCTGGCAGATCTACCTACCCTGGATTCCGTGGGGAACGACGCCGGCACGGCAATACGTCGACTTGCGATCAAGCGGTTGCCCAATCTGAAGACGCTGTCAGTTCGCGCCGGGAGCGCCCAAACGCGGCTGGAACACGTAGAGCTGGAACAATTGCCTTCGCTGACGCAACTTTCCTTACCTGGCCACGGCGCTCTCCTCACCGACGATTGTCTCGCGCAGGTTGCCACGTTCACAAATCTGGCTTACGCCGATCTTTCCAACTCGTGCATCACCGACCGGACACTCGAAAGTCTGATGCAACTTCCGCGACTTGTCCGCGTGGATGTTCGAAACACGCTCACGAGCGAAGCGGCCGTGGACCGCCTCCGCAGGGGAGGGCCTGCCAAAGTCGCCGTCAGCAGATAGAAGCCGAAGGACAGCCGTGTCGGAAAGCCATGAGCCAGCTGCGCAGTTTCTGGTCGAAGAGGGGTTTCCCCGGGACGGCGTCGGTTCGCCGTAGCACGAAGCTAACTGGATCGGCTCGCCGAAGTACGCCCAGGTCCAAGGCTTTGCCGATCAGTGGAAGTGGGCGCCGGTGGTGTTCGAATGGCACGGCCCCTACAACTACTCACGTCCAAGATGTTCGACGCCATCAACGAGGCATCCTACGCCCGCGTTTCCCGCTACACCCTGCCCGGCAAAGACAACCGCTACATCATGCTGCTGATGGGCAACAACCGCAGGACGCGGCGGATTTACCTCGCCTGGTCCAAGGACGGCCGCAGGTTGGAAAGTCGACGCACGCCGCTGGTGGACAGGCCGCCGGGCACAGGACAGATCGCACAGGCATGGTACTTCCCGTGGCGAGGCCGGCATTACCTGATCTACCACGCGCACCTGACGGACAGCTTCCAGACGGCCAACCTGTACGCGAGCGAAATCGATCCGGCGTTCGAGCAGCCGACGCTCCTGGGATTGTTCCACGACCACACCACCGCAGGACCCCACAACGTCGCCCAGATGAGCCCCTGTTTCCTGGAAGCCCAAGGCAAAATCTACATGTACACGAACATCGGCCCACGGCTGAACCAGAAGATCGCGTTAGCGGTGGCCGAGCCAGATGATCCGCGTTGATGCGCAAATTGGAAAGACTGGCCGTGGAAGCACATCCGCCCACGCTGGTGCTCAATCTTGTTCTGGGCCTCAATCGCCCACCTCGTGAAGCCGACCGTCTGACCTCGAATCGTGGCATCGGCTATCGGAACTCTCGTTCAGCTTCGTCAGCGCTGCACTCCGGCGGTCGACGCCGGGCCGCGGATCGGGACATGCAAGATTTTGCCGCGAACGTTCGACCATGTTTTCGATTCGTATTGGTACGGGATCGCGAGCAGTCGGTCGGAGGTGATCCGGATGACCGTCGCCTCATGCGAACCGTTCGGTGCTGGCGAAGGCAGTTGGACAAAGTTGACGTCTCGAAACCGGTCGACCTTTGCCTTGTGATAGTGTCCGCCGAGCACCAGCACGACGTTGGCATCGCCCAGCGCCTGTACCAAGTCATCGCGATTGGTGATGGCGTCGAAGCAGAGATGCAAGGCCACGACGACCGGCGTGCCCTTGGCCAACTTGGCCAGATCATCGCGCAGAAAGGCGATCGCCTCGGCGCTAACCGGTTGGGCCGGGTTATTGAGGCTCTCGTCGTATTTAGAGAACAGGATGACGAAATGGACGCCGCTCCGGTCGAACGTGTAGGACAGCGATCCATGCCGCGCACGAATCCAGTTCTTGATCGTGTCGCTGGGCGTTTGTCCGCCTTCGTCGTGATTGCCCACGAGATCGTAACTGGGGAATTTCAGTCGCCGGGTGAGCAGTTCATCGTAGGTGTTCTTCGCGGCGTTGGTGGGCCATTCCGTGATGTCCCCGCAGCCGAGCACAAATGCCGGTTCGGCGACCCGGCCGCCGAGTTCGGCGGGAAACTCCGTGCCGGGCAAGGAGTTCATCGCGTCGATCGCCGGCAGCAGGTGTTGACCGTCGCCGTTGACCGCGACGTGCTGATCGGACCAGCCGAAGAAAGTCAGCCCCCCTTCGTCAGCGTGCGTTCGGCCAGCGGAGGCTGCTACCGCCAACAAGCTCAGGACCGTGCGGATCGTCACCGTGATCCAACGTCGTCTTATGACCATAATGTCCTTTCTGTAAAAAATTGTCGAATGTCTTGTGGATCGATGATCGTTCTTCACTTCGGAACGACGTCCGGCAGTCCTTGGTGAATCGCCTTGACCTGGGCGATCTGGGCCTCGTCGAGAGTCCCGATCGGGCCCGCTGCGGGGTCCCAGTTCGGGCCGAGGTCGAGCGTCACGGCGCCGCCTTTTTCCACCGCTGCTCGCACCCACTGGACCCAGCGCTCGGTAGGCTGACGCGTGTCGCGTCGGCTCCAGGACGACCCCAGGTACGTCAACGCGTGCCATTGCGAGCCGTCCACCCAGCGCGACGTTGGGAGAACATCAAACGGCTCGTTCAATTCGCCGGCGGTGTAATCTTCGGCGCGGGTGTGGCGTACCAGTCTGACGCCCGGGTTGAAGGTAACGATCGCCTTCGGGTTGCCCCGCTTGACCGCGTCGGCGTAGATGCGGGCGATCGCTTCGTTGAACTGGATATGCTGGTAGCCGCCGTCGAACCACCAACCCGCCACCTTGTCGCCGTAGCGTGCCGACCATTCGTGAATGACCTTGGCCCACTTCTGCGCGAACTCGTCGTCGATCGGCTGGTCTTTTCTCCCCTCCGGCAGCCCGAACGCTCTTTGGGCACGACGGTCGGCGTTCGGTGTTTGGCACGGCAGGTACAGCATCAGCCGAATACCCTCGGGCTGCAGCGCGCGGTAGAGATCCAGCGGCAGGTCGCGGCGGGCACACCGCTGGCCCGGTGCGGCACCGACGATCCCGTCATACACCGCATTCGGCGAGTTGAAGAAGCCCGAGTTCTGGCCCAAGGTGAGGACGAAGTAGGACGCTCCCATCGCCTTCAACTGCTGCGTCAGCGCTGGCACGTCGAAATCCTCGACCTTGGCCAAGCCCTGAGCATCGCCCGGCAAGAAGTGCATGAAAACACCGAGGCGCGCATCCTTCAGCCAGTCCGCAGCATGGGGAACGTCTGCCGTGCCGGCGCCCGGCGTGCTCGCCGGAAGAACACTGGACAAGCCCACCACCAGTGCGCACCCGGCGGTGCGCTCCAGGAATTGGCGACGGTTTGAGGTTGGCAAGGTTGGTTTGATTTTCATGTTCGTTGGTCCCTGGTTGACGCGGTTCCGGCAACTCCTGCCGTCATGGTCGCACAACCCGATTACGGCGTCCAGCGTCGGCCGCGATTCGCGAGCTGAGAAGAGCACCACCCACTGCTCATCGAAGTGGTCAGCGTACTGTCAGTTTCCGCATTTGTCCACGGTCGCCCGGTTCTGACGCCGCCGACGTTAGGTTAGAATGAGAGCCACGTTAACCGGCTTGAGATTGCCTCGCAGGAGCTTCCATGATGTTTCGGTAGCCGCTGCGCTATTTGTCCCAGTCCACCGCCCCTGCGGCCGACCTCGCCGCCCACGTCGACCGTGTCAAGGATGGCGGCACCTTTGTCGGACGCAAAACAATCTTGCCCCAGAAGGAATCAGACAATGCAGCAGTTCGTCATGGTGCTACTCGTCTTCGGAGTCGTCTTGCCCACGCAGGCGGCTGATACCCAGCCAAGCCCAACCAACGACATCCTGGGTTTCGACGCAAGCACGGTGCGACCAGCCGACGCCAAGAAAGGTGAGCCGATCGCACGACTGTTCTACGACTACATCTACCGCAGCGACATCGAGGCAGCGGCCCAGAAGTTGTCCGACGACGAGGCGAGACGGCTGACCGGAAAAATCTTTGGCCATCTACGGCAGCGATACATGGACCGCCACAAGATCATCGCTACACGGGACGAGATCCAGCAATTTGTCGATGCCATGCGCCGCCTGTCCCCAACCGACGACGATGCCTCGGAGGCGAGAAAGAAGGACGACCAGCTTGGTTTTCATGCAATCGGGGAACAGTTCGTGAAGGGCTGGAAATTGGATCGAGCCCTCTACAAGAAGTACGGCGGCGCGGTCATCTTCCAGCAGGCCAATCCGTTCGAGCCGGTCGGTGCTTACCGGGGGTTCTTGGAGGAGATGGAGAAGGCGAAGGTGTTCGAGATTTACGATCCTGACAACCGCCAGAAGTTTTGGCATTATTTCGTTCGCCAGCATCCGTTCCAGGTGCCCGCCAAAGACGTGAATTTCGACAAGCCGTGGTGGATGCAGAAGATGTGATGCCGACCGACCGGACGGCTGACTACGTTCCCGAAGCGGGAGACATCGTTGAACCGGCTGAGAAAATACGGGCGGCTACCCTTCGTCATCGCCGTTCTGCATGGCGGGCCGGGCGCCCCTGGCTACATGGCTTCGGTGGCCCGTGAATTGTCTGCCGAATGGGGCATGTTGGAGCCGTTACAGGCAGCCGACTCCGTACAAGGGCAAGTCGAGGAATTGCAGGCAGTCCTAGTGGACAACGCCGATCTCCCCGTCGTTCTCGTCGGCTCATCCTGGGGAGCGATGCTTGGTTTCATCCTCTCGGCGCGCTACCCGGACCTTGTCCAGAAACTGATCATGGTGGGATGCCCTGTGTTCGAGGCACGATACGCCACGCAAATGCTCGACGGCGAAGGTTCGCCGAGTTTCCTGGCGATCGCCGCTGGATACATCGGCGCTGCCTTGCTCGTCTGTGTCGGATGGACAGCATCTTGGCCGCCATCGGTACAGCGTTAGGGCTGCTGAGTGATGCGTGGTGAATGCAAAGCTTTGGGGGACGCAGATCAAGTTCGCAGCAGCAACGATGTTCTTCGATGTGGCGGCAGGCCTTGTTTGCCCAAAAAAAGACTTTGGAAGACTGGAATTCTGGAAAACTGCATGTCCGATTGCGTCCATGCCCGGCAACGTCAGGCAAGAATTGCTGCCAGTGAATAGACGACGGCATGGTAGGCGAACACGACCGTGAGTCCGTGGTAGCCCACCTTCAATAGCAGCGACTTCAGATGCGGCTTGGTATCGAACACAAAGAACTGAACAAACAGCCTGGCCAGCCAGAAAAACGCTACGAAGAAGCAGACAGCCCGTGCCAACGGTGTTCCGCTCGCCAAGTCGGTAGCAAAGAACACGGACAACAGCCCGAAACCGACGATCACCAGGACGATGAACGCCCCATGCACCCAGACAAGCTGCCGGGTTAGATTATCAAGCTTTGCCAGCGATCCTTTCCAATCGAGGACTTGCGGGACCGCAGCACTGGCCAGCAGGATTCCAAAGTGCAGAATCCCGCCGACAAAAATCAACTGTTCCAAGGTCATGGCACTTACAAGGCTCCTATGGCAACCAACATCGGCAGGACAACACCCTCGATGAACGGTTGGTGGAACAGCAACGGCAGCGGCGCAAGTGACACAGCGGCACAGAACAGCCAGCCAGGTACGCCTCGACCTAAGCCCAACCATCGGCCAAGTCGGCTACGTTCGAGCAGTACACCGAATCCCTGGATCACGAAATAGATCGTTGGCCGGCCCCAGCCGCCTCGTGCCGGAAGCGAAATCACGAGGTCGTGGACCAGTCCCGACACGAAGAAGACGGCCAGCGTAGCTCCGGCAAGACCAAATCTTCGCAACGATGCTCGAAAGAGGTAGGCGTGAACGACATCTCGAAACGCCAAGTTTCACCGTTGCCCCCACAAACCGCTCAGGGACGTGGCCAAGATCGGCGCATTCATGATCGGTGTTGCGTTGATGCCGGTTCGCCGCCAGCACAGCGACAACAAGTGGAACAGGCCAAAGTGTAGGATGAAAACGAGGCCGACCAATCCGATCCAACCGGCGACCAACGGATATTCAGGTTGAGCCAGCGGCGCAGCACAGAAGACCATGGCAAAACCGATTCCTGATTTTGCTGCGGCTGACAGCCATTCGCTTGTTCTGGGCCGTTTGCCGGTTCCAGCGGTCTCCAGAAATGCTTCCGCATCCATTCCGGGCCACAGGAGCAGATATCCGAGCGAGCGACCCAATGAGGCGTGCCAGCTTGCTGAACAATCAGCAAAAGTCATCCATTTGAGCCCGGCGTAGATCGAAAACGCCAGAGCCCACATGAACATCCACGGAGGCCAATTGCCGCACAGCAGCACAACGGCGAGTGGCATCACCACTAAAGGCAGCCAGATAGGACGCCCAGGGCTGCGCCCGATCCGCAACGCCATTTCGCTGGGTGGTGACGCGGACACAATGGCCTGTATCGCGGGCGGGATTGCCGAGGCGTATTGGGGCGTTCCCGACAAAATCGAACAGCGGACGCTCCGCTTTCGGGACGGCCAGCTCCGGCAAGTCGTCGACGAGTTCAATCAGCGGCTCAAAGCTTGGAAGCGAGGAGGCACCGACTGAAGTGGCGCAATTCCCGCAGAAACAGGGGCAGTATCTGGCCTACATCCATCTCTACCGCAGGCTCCACCGACAGGGACCCGCGGAGAGCGACATCGCTCGCGATTTCGGGGTTTCGCCGCCAACCGTCCACCAGATGATCGTCAAGCTGGATGAGTTGGACCTGATCACGCGAGAGCCCGGTGTCGCGAGATCCATGCGGGTTGCCATCCCAATCAATGAAATTCCCGAACTTGAAGACCGGGGGGGACTGATCCGAGATGCCTGACCGCCAGCAGATCGCCGCCGACGGGGCCGACCGCGGCTTCATCCGTGACCTGTGGACCGATCCACGGGGCCAGTGGTGGGAAGACTTCACGCACGCCACCGACGTCGAGCGTGGTCGGCATCTTGCCCGTTTGGTTTGTCTTGGCAACGAAGCAGCCGGTGCTGTACAGTATCGGCTTGATAGTCGTGGGAGCCTGTGCACGATACTGCCTTGCACGGATTGGCTTTGTCGGCGCAGAAGGAATCTGGACGACCGCCGCAACGACGGAGGCGATGGCGGTGGTTGTTTCGCTGCTTGTCGTCCGGTTCTGAGGATATCCCCTAGCACCAAATGGTTGCCGAGCAGTTTTCCGTTCAGTTTGAGAAGGCACACTAGCCCGACGCGCGAGTTTTGAAGTTGCGCATTCGGCGGTCCGGTCGTGTTTGGCCGAAGGCCTGCTCCCATCGTAGCCTGGGGCAACGCCCTAGGGACAGGGTGTCGTCCGGCCTATTTGGCCGAAGGCCATACTCACCTTGCCCTACGCAGCACGGTGAATATGGCCTTCGGCCAAACAACGGATGCTCGCCCGTGTCCCTAGGGCGTTGCCCCAGGCTACGGTGAATGTGGCCTTCGGCCAGAATTCCGGCCCCAAAAATGCGCAACTTCAAAACGCGCGAGCGAGGAAATCACGGCTCTTCCTCGCTTGTGCGTCGGGCTAGTGTGACAACTCATCCTTGACGCCCAAGCGGCGAAAAACCGTTTGGTGCTAGTGCCGTCGGGTTCGCGTTCCACCGGAGATCGGAGTGCCGAGTCAAGTGCCTACTGAATCATCACCAGACGACAAGCGGCCCGTGCAATTCACCTTGCGCACGTTGTTGCTGATCGTGTCCGGATTGGACGTGTCTGTGTTGACGTGCCTCGGTGGCGGGGCCGTAGTTTGGGCGTGGCGACGTTTCCGCAGACGGAACGAGATCTGACCTGTGCCCGTCCAAGATTCGTCCGGCAGCGACGAAATACCGTCTCTGCCCTGAACCCTATTCACTTGCCTCTGCTCACCATGCCGCCGCCCGACTGATCGCCCTGTTCTTGGCGTTGAACGCACTGTGCCTCGACGGCGGCGTGGAGTTCCCGCAACTGCTGGCGCAGACTTTCCGTGTCGGCAACTATGGTGGGCAGGCCGTTCAAGCGGTAAGGAGCAGATCTTCGTCCGGCCCAGGTTCGCCTTTGGGAATCGACCAGTGGCCGTCGTCCTTGTTGCGAAAATAGGGGCCGCCAGGATGGGCCAACAAAACCTGCATGGCCCATCCTTGATCTGATACATCAACAATCCGACGCTCAATCTGGGCATGGTCGTCATCCGATGTCGAAGACCCGTTGGATCACTTCGGCCGCTCGACTGCAATGTCGCCCACCTAAATCGCGATACCGCGCGCGATTGAGGATGACACATTCGTCGATCATCGTTTAACCGCGACCCGACGAGGAGCGCGAGGGCGACGCGCCCCCATCGTTGGGTTGCGGTTAAACGAGCCAATGCCAACCGTGAGCGGTATAACGGCGTCAAATCAGGGACCAGGGCGGCCGCATCGCGCGCAGCAGCATGGCGTTGGCTTGGTCGTCGTCCAGGAAGCGTTCGGCCTGGGGGTCCCACTTCAGCGAGCGGCCCAGGCGCAGGCCGATATTCGCCGCGTGGCAGATGGTGGTGGCCCGTTGGGCGCTTTCGGGATGACAGATCGTCCGCCGACGGGACTTGATACAATCCAGCCAGTCGCGCACGTGGTCGCCGGTTTGCGCCCAGCCCGGAGCGGTCACGTTTCTGGCTTGCAGGATCGACTTGGGCTCCGCCGTCACCGTGTTGGTCTGGTCGTCTACCTGGATCCAGCCCTCGGTCCCGACGAAGCGGATATACCGGTCCTGGAACGTGCCGCTGGAGCGGATGACGACCTTGACGCCGTCGGCGTACGTACAGCGGCAATCGGCGGTCACCGGCGTCTCGCTGAAAGCATCATGTTTCCACGTGGCCGTGCCCTCATAGGTGACGGGGCCGGTGTCGTCCCGCTGCAGGCCCCACTGGGCGATGTCGGTATAGTGGCAGCCCATGCCGATCACCGGACCGGCGCCGGTGTCCCAGAAGTAGTTCCACCCGTTCACGTAAGCCGCGGTATAGGGATGCCAAGCCGTCGGTCCGAGCCACATGTCATAGTCGAACCCCTCGGGCACCGGACGCGGCGTGTCCAGCGCGACCGTCGGACCTTCCCACACCTGGCACACGACGGTGTGAACTTTGCCGATCATCCCGCTGCGGGCGACCTCGACCTGAAAACCGTAGGAGCCCACCGAGCGGCGCTGGTGTCCGGCCTGGTAAATGGTGCCGTATCGGGTCATCGTATCGACCATCGCCCGGCCCTCGCCAATGGTCAACGAGACGGGTTTTTCACAATAGATGTCCTTGCCCGACTTGGCGGCCAAGATCGAATGCGGGGTGTGCCAGCGGTCCCCGGTGGCGATCAGCACCGCATCGATGTCGCGGCGGGCCAGCAGCTCGCGAAAATCGGAGTACGCGGCGCAGTCCTGGTTTTCGTAGCGGGCATCCACCACCTGCTTGGCCACCTCCAGCCGGTTGGTCCGACAGTCCGAAACGGCCAAGCACTGGACATCGTCGAACATCATGAAGTGGGGCAGAATCGCCGCACACCGGCCGCCGTATCCGATCACGCCCAGCGTGATTCTCTCGCTCGGCGCAGCCGCGGCCTTGCCGAGCACGCGCCCCGGCAGCACCAGCGGCGCCGCCAGCGCCAGGCCGCTTGCGGCAGTGCGTTGCAAAAAGCTCCGGCGGCTGAGACTCGGCTTCGTTTCCATCGTGCGGCTCCTGATCCCAAAAAACGAAATGGCTACGGAAACACGGCTTCCCGCCAATCTAAACGGCGGCCCAGCCGGTGTCAATCAACGGGGGAACACCGAAGCCGAGGGCGCGGTTTGCGACAGCCCGGGCGGTGAACGGGTCTGGTTCCACCAGACGGTAATAAGCGGCAGGTCGCGCCACTTCTGAGATAATTGCCACCCCACAGCGAAATCGAGATCGCCGTCGTTGTCAAAGTCCGCGACTTCCAACGTCGCGTGACACGGAAACCCAACTTCAAGCGTGTGCCGGGCAAAAGTCCCGGCGGCCGTTTGCTCCAGATAGACAATCGAAGCCATTGGCTCGGACACCGCACTCACCGGATACGGCTGGTCATGAAGCCAGGAGACGGCAAGCACGTCGAGATCTCCGTCAAGATCGAAATCGCCGGCCCGCGCACAGTGAGCGCCCGGAAGATCGGTAAGCCGCCGGTAGGCGAATTGCTGGTCGCCGAGATTCTCGAGCCACTGAACTCCGTGAGACGGTTTAACATATTGATCGTCGAACGTATCGCCATTGGTAAAGAGGATATCGACGCTTCCATCCTGGTTCAGATCGACCAACTGGAAACCGGTCAGTCCAAAGGTATTGTCCGGAGCCGCCCAAATCGTGTGCCGATGGAACGGATCCTTGCCTTGATTGAGGAAGGTTGCCAGCCACTCGTGCTCTTGACTGACCAGAGCCAAAAAGTCCGGGCGACCGTCATCGTTCAAGTCATGGACGGCGATGTGACTGGCTCCCGGTCGAGGGTCCACCACCTCAAGTTGGAACTGCGGCCGATCACCGGCTGCGGCTGTATTGCGGAGCAAAGCGATTTTTCCCGTCTTGTAATACCCGAATTCTGCGACGATCAAATCGAGATCGCCGTCGCCGTCGATATCGACTGGCTGGACGTTCGCCACTCGCCCCAAGCCGGCCATGATCACGATCGTTTCGTAATCACCCGGTTCCTGTCGGCGACGCAGCCAGACGACCCGGCCTCGGTCGTGGTCGCCTGCACGAACGCTGCCCAAGTCGGCCACCACCAGATCGATCAGCCGGTCTCCATCCAGGTCGCATGGCTCGACATGGCACGGGTTATCCAGTTGAGCCAGGATTCGAGGACGTGGTTCCGGGTCGCGCAGGTCCCAGGCGGATATATCGCCTCGGCGCATGTCGCAGGCCAACAGGACCGGGTTGCCGGCTTGCTCGAGATCAGCCCAACGTAAATTGGCAATTCCCGGCTGGACGTCCGTCTTGTAATGCAGATGGACCGGCTGGGTAACAAACGTGACTCCCGGTGACGTTTGCGCTTCCGGCGGTTGTGGCAACACGATGCGCTCCGGAGCTAGAGAACGGTAATAAGCCACCGTCTGGTGCAGGGGAGGAGGATGCAGATCGGTCCGGCCCGAGCGGGCGTAGTATTCGTAGCCGCGCCGCACCTTAGCGTGCCAGGCGTCCCGCGGATAATTCTCGGCACCAGGCGTCCCGTGACAGTCGCCGCAGAACGCCTCAATTTGCAGGGCGAAGCTTCGGTCGAACAAGACGGATCCAGCGGAGTCCGGTTGCCGAGCATACTGCTGCCATCTGGCTTGAATGTTGGAGTTGCGCCAGCGGCTCAACGCGATCGCCAAGCAGGCAATTACTCCGATCAGAAGGCAGATGACCCCTCGAGACAGCTTGAATCTTCGCGCCTCAGGCTCCTTACCATGCTCCTTTTCTGTGGCCATCATATCCCGCGCAGTCAACATCGTCTTCCGGGCAAGCGAAATCAGGCCGGCCACAACCACCTGCGGTGTAGCGTCCAAACTTCTGCGTACTTGTAGCCGAAACTGCCGGCCATTACAATCCTGTGCAAGGAGTTCTCGGGGCGCGACGTTTTCGGAGGTGACCCAAGAGCGGTCAGGAGCGGTTTGTGCGTTCTGGTCATGGCGATTCGTCTGAGCCGCATAAGCGCCGGATCGTGCTTGGCGTCAGTAGCGCGCTGCTGATCGTCATGGCGTTGCCCGTCGTCGTCATAACCGTCCCCATATGGGCTCGATGGATGGCGGTTCGTCAGGTGGACGCCGGTGCCATTAGCGAAGCTCAACAGTGGCTTCGCCGGTCGGCATGGTTTGCGTTCAGCAGCGGCGAGACGGAATTGATGCGAGCCGCTTGTTTTCGTCGCCTTGGGCAGATGACTCGCTGGGAGTCCGCGTGGGAATCCTCGCGGGAGAAGGCGGCGAATCCTCATCGCCTGCAGCAGGAGCGCGTGCTAGGTCTGATCCGACAGGGCGCGCACGAGGTGCCCGAGAATTATTGGAAGAATCCGCTCGGGATGGGCTTGCGGCCGTACGACGCGATCGAGGTGTGTGTCCGCGGCTATCTGGCGAGAAATGAATCCGGCAAGGCCGAACAGATTCTCGCGTTTTGGGCTGCTGCTCTTCCGCAAGACGCCCACGTAACCTATCTGCAAGGCGTCTACTGGTTCAACCAAGGAGACGAAGCAAAGGCGCTGGCGGCATTTGAGCATGCCGTGGCCCGGCGATCGAGCCACGAATTGGCGCACGTCGCCGTGGCAAGGCTGCTCGAGAAACAGGATCGGCTTGCCGAGGCTCTCCCGGCATACATCCGTTTTGCATCGCACTGTCCGCACAGCGACACCGCCGTCGCGGGACTGGCCAGAGTGTTGCGCAAACTGACGCGCCTCGACGACGCGCGTGCCG
>Ga0366818_10215_pt1 | contig 18034 bp, 14 predicted proteins | sample TotcelFGM3001N14_FD_207090 | JGI IMG/M metagenome (GOLD analysis project Ga0366818, IMG submission 207090) | Enriched cells from coal bed in the Powder River Basin, Montana, United States - Total cells FGM rep3 HSBNCT.FGM.300.1.N14 ...
TTCGCGAGATTGGACAGTAGAGACAATTGAAAATCAAATAAAGAAGGGGAATATTAACCTAAATCCTAAATTTCAAAGACGAAATGCTTGGAATGATGAACGAAGAAGCAAGTTAATAGAATCATTAATTATAGGTATTCCAGTACCAGAAATTGTTTTAGCGGAAGACGTTACAAAGAAGAAATCCTTTATAATAATTGATGGTAAACAAAGGCTTCTGACAATTGCAGGGTTTATGAACCCTAATATTAAATATTGGGATAAAGCATATCTTACTAAACTTCGAGTACGTAAGGACCTCAATGGAGTATCATACGCTAAATTATTATCCAATAAATATAGTGAAGAGCATAGGCAATTCTTGAACGCAGATATAAGATGTACTATAATAGCAAGCTATAGTTCTACCGATATTCTCTATGATATATTTTATAGGCTTAATGCTGGATCTGCCCCACTTAGTACTCAGGAACTGAGACAGGTTTTAAACAAAGGGGCATTTGCAGATTATCTAATTCAGATTACAAATAAAACTCAGCCTATACACAAAATTCTTCGATTAGACGAGCCTGATCCGCGATTAAGAGATGTTGAAATAATATTAAGATTTCTTTCTTTCCAGTTTTTTGGTTCAAAATATGAAGGCAACCTTAAAAAGTTCTTGGATGATTCGATGGAAAAAATCACAAAATACTGGCAAGATTATGAACCGAAAGTAATAAATTATTATGATCAATTTAATAAAGCAATTCATAAACTAATTAAAGTTTTTTCAAGTGAACGTGTTGGGAGAAAATTTGTTGACGGAAAATGGGAATGGAGATTTAATAAAGTTTTATTTGAAGTTGAAGTTTATTACTTTATGCAAATCCCATTAAATGTATTAACTGAAATCAAAAGAAAGGAATTTCTAAAAGAATTCAAAATTATGTGCAACAAGAATGTTGATTTTCGCAAGTCTATTGAAGCTACTACAAAAACAGTGGAAAGATATGAAGATAGATTTTTAATTTTTGAGGATTTGATTAATAAAGTTTTTGACACTAATGTAAATATTATGCCATTCAAGTAAGATTAATCCATAATAATATTATTGATATGCAAACGGTTATTAACTTATTCATTGATTTGAAAAAATATATTGAATTATTGGAAGATAGATTTATCAAAAAGTATATCCCGGTCGAACCAGAAATTGGTCCTGAAGAATATGAGCAATTTGTGAAAGCATATTGTCTATTGTCTCATGCAGCAATAGAGGAATATATGGAAGAAGTTGTTCTAAAAGTAATTGAAAAAAGTATTGATGATTGGACACGTGAAAGGAAGATAGTTGATGGTTTATTGACTTTAATTTCTTATTATGGCATTCGCCTTAAAATTGATGAAGGTGTGGATGAGGTAAAAGTATTTGATTATTTAAGAAAAATGTTTAAAGAAGCTAAAAAAGAATTTTCCAAAGATATTGAAAAAAACCACGGGATTGCAATTATTAATCTTAGGCGTCTTTTATTACCTGTCGGTATTGACATTAAACAAGATTTAAATTTAAAAAATTCGCTTAATAAGCTATCTAGTGAAAGAGGAATATACGCTCATTTTCAAAGAGGAGATCGAAAGGGCGCTAAAAAAGTTCTTTCACCTGAGGATGCTCAAAAATACGTTGAAGATTGTCTTTCTTTTTGTGAGGACATCAAAAATAAGGCTTTAAATAAATTCAATTATATACTGGCAAATTGGCCGGGAACTTAAAATCTATTAATCTTCCCTTAAATTCTCATCCCCCAAACCTTCTAAGGCGCAAAGAATTAGTCACCACGCTCACCGAGCTCATAGCCATGGCGAGTGCGGCCAGGGCCGGGTTCATGGTCCAGCCCCAGATGGGGTAGAAGGCCCCGGCGGCTACCGGTATGGCCACCACGTTGTAGCAGAAGGCCCAGAAGAGGTTTTGGCGGATGATGCGCATCATCTGCCGGGAAAGTTTGATGGCCGCCGGCACCAAATCCAGATCGTCCCGGATGAGGGTCAGGTCCGCGGCCTCCAGGGCCACGTCGGCCCCGGTGCCCAGGGCGATGCCGACATCGGCCTGCGCCAGGGCCGGGGCGTCGTTGATGCCGTCTCCCACCATAGCCACCACCTCGCCCGCGGCCTGGAGCTCCGCCACTTTCTTAGCCTTGTCGCCAGGCAGCACTTCGGCCAGCACCTCATCGATGCCGATGCTCGCGGCCACCGCCGCCGCGGTCATCTTATTGTCGCCGCTCAACAGGAGAATCTTCAACCCCATGGCCTTCAGCGCCGCCACGGTCTGGGCCGCCCGGGGCTTGATGGTGTCGGCCGCGGCGATCACCCCCACGGGTTTGCCCCCCACGGCCAGGAAGATGGCGGTCTTGCCCTCCCGGGAGAGCCGGTCCTGGTAGCCGGCAAGTTCTTCGGAGGCAACGCCCTGGCCGGCGAGAAAGGCCAGGTTCCCCAGGAGCACCGCCTGGCCGTCGATTTTGGCCTCCACCCCCTGGCCCGGCACGGCCTGAAAATCATCCACCCGGGGCAGGGCCAGATTCTGGGCCTTGGCGGCGTGGGTAACGGCCTCGGCCAGGGGATGCTCGGACTTTTCCTCCAGGGCCGCGGCATGGGCCAGGACCGCATCAATGCTCCAGCGCTCCCAGGTGTGAACATCCGTCACCTGGGGCGCGCCCCGGGTGAGGGTGCCGGTCTTGTCGAAAACCACGGTAGTGAGTCGGTACCCCCGTTCCAGGGGTTCGCCGCCCCGCATGAGAATACCCAGCTCAGCGCCCCGGCCTGAGCCCACCATGATCGCGGTGGGGGTGGCCAGGCCCATGGCGCAGGGGCAGGCGATGATGAGCACCGCCACCATGCTGATGATGGCCCGGCTCAAGGCCGGCGGCGGACCCCAGAAGTACCAGGCCAAAAAGGTCAGTGCGGCCAGACCCATGACCACCGGCACGAACACGGCCGCCACCCGGTCCACCAGGGCCTCGATGGGGGCCTTGCTCGTCTGGGCCTCATCCACCAACCGGATGATCTGGGAGAGCACCATGTCCCGGCCCACCCGGGTAGCCTTGAAGACCAGGAAGCCCCGAAGGTTCAAGGTGGCCCCCCAGACCTCGGCCCCCGGTTCCTTAGGCACGGGCATGCTCTCGCCGGTGAGCATGGATTCATCCACGCTGCTGTTGCCCTCGGCTACGACGCCGTCCACGGGGATCTTCTCCCCGGGCCGCACCACCACCAGGTCGCCCACCGCGACCTCAGCCAGGGGCACTTCCTGCTCGGTCTCGCCCCGGCGCACCCGGGCGGTGGGCGGGGCCAGGGCGAAGAGGCGGCGCAGCGCCTCCGAGGCCCGGCCCCGGGTGCGGGCTTCCAGCCAGCGGCCCAGGAGGATGAAAGTGATAATCATCACTGCGGTGTCGTAGTAGACCGCGGGGTCATGACCGGCGGCGGCCACGGTATCCGGGAAGAAGGTCACCCAGGCGGAGTAGAAGTAGGCGGCCGAGGTGCCTAGGGCCACCAGGGTGTCCATATTGGTGGACCGGTGCCGGGCGGCAGACCAGGCTCCGGTAAAAAACGAGGCCCCGGAATAGAACATCACCGGGGTGGTAAAGATGAGCAGGATATAGGCCAGGGTGTGGTGGCTGAGGCCGGCGGCATCCGCCACCGGGGGAATCATGGAGAGCCACACCGGCAGGCTCAGGACCAGGGCCAGAAGGAAGCGCCGGCGAAATTCCTTGACCTCCGCCTCCGGAGAGCGGGGCGCCCGCTGCTCCTGGGAAACCCCTTCCACTTCGTAGCCCGCCTCAGTAATCACTTTGGTAAGGGCTGCGGGGTTGGTGAGGCGGGGATTAAACTTTACCTTGGCCTGGCGGGTGGCCAGATTGACGGTGGCCAGTTCCACCCCGGGGACGGCCGTCAATGCCCGGTCCACCCGGGCGACACAGGCGGCGCAGTGCATGCCCCCCACCGAGAGGGTGATTTCTTCAGTCGCGGCGGAAATGGTCTGGATCTCCTTGGGCGCCGGTCATCAACCGATGAACCTGAGATTAGTTCATTATAGAGATAGTTACGCCGAAGGCGAAAGGCAAGGCAAGCGGCCGGGAGAATGGCCGCGCCTGGCATCCCGACGCCGTCTCAGACTGAGTTGCGGGCAAAAATATCCAGGCGAAACGCAGGGGCGCACCTAGGTGTGCGCCCTGGTTGAGGGCGGACACACAGGTCCGCCCATAAAATATCCGGTTGATGGCGGTTTGGATTAAGACCGAAATCCCGCATTATGTCTCAGTCGCCGGCCCTCTTCACCTTGCTAGCCGCGGCGGGAATTGATACTATACCCACATGGGCACTCTGTTGAAACCGCGTTGGGGACGGAAGTTCGGGTACGTCATCTGGGGGGCGGCGGGCCTGGCTGTCCTCGCCGTCCTGGTCTGGCTGGTGGTGGGGCGCCTGGACTTTGACGACCCCACGGTAGCGCTGAAAACCCCGGTGGAAGTGGTGGGCGCCAAAACCACCCTGACGATTGAAGCCGGAGACCTGAGCAGCGGCCTGAAAGAGGTCAAGGTCACCTTTTCCCAAGGCGACCAGAGCAAGGTGGTGGTCGAGCGCACCTTTCCGCCGGGAGGCGACCGGGGTGAGCCGGTGGAGGTTCCGGTGACCCTGGCGCCCCAGGCCCTGGGTTTCAAAGAGGGCAAGGCCACGCTCACCGTCGAGGCCCGGGACCGCTCCTGGCGAAACTTGTTCCGGGGCCGCACGGCGTCCCTCAAACAGGAAGTGGTCATCGACCTGGTGCCCGTCAGCCTGAGCTTTCAGGCCACGAGCCACCTGCTCCATGCCGGGGGAACCGGAACCATCTGCTACCGCCTCAACAAAGAGGTCAAAGAGTCCGGGGTCATGGTGGGGGACCGGTTCTATCGCGGTTTTCCCAACCCCAAGGGGACCAAGGGGGAATACGTAGTGCTGTTCCCGGTGCCCCAGGAAGGACCGGCGGCGTTCCGGGTGGAGTTGGTGGCCCGTCCGTCCCTGGGCAACGAAGTCAAGCAGGCGCTGTCTCTGAAGTCCAAGCCCCGGAAATGGCGGCACGACAACATCAACCTCTCCGACGGGTTCCTCCGCCTGGTGGCCGAAAGGTTCCCTATGGCCAACCCCAGCGACCCTATGGGCACCTACCTGGAGGTCAACCGGAATATGCGGCGCGCCAATCACGACCTATTCCAGAAAATCTCCTCCCAAACCAACCCCCAACCCTTGTGGTCCGGGTCGTTCCGGCGGTTTTTCGGCAAGCCTATGGCCCGCTTCGGGGACCGGCGCACCTACCTGTACCAGAACAAGGCCGTGGATCATCAAACCCACCTGGGTGAGGACCTGGCCTCCCTCATCAACAGCCCGGTGTACGCCGGCAACAGCGGCGTGGTAGTCTACGCCGAGCCCCTGGGGATTTACGGCCAGACGGTGATCCTGGACCACGGCCTGGGGGTTTTTTCCAGCTACAGCCACCTGAGCCAGATTGACGCCAAGGTGGGGGATAAAGTAGACAAAGGCGCCGTCCTGGGCCGCACCGGCACTACAGGCCTGGCCTTCGGCGACCACCTCCATTTCGCCGTCAATCTCCAGGGCGAATTTGTCGACCCCCTGGAATGGTGGGACCCCCACTGGCTCAAGGACCAGGTGGAAGGGGTTTGGGCCGGGTCTGCAACTGCGGCCGCCACGGGCGACGCCTCAAAACCCGTCCAGGAGAAGAAAAAAACCACCAGGGCCAAAGGCAAGGCCGGCAAAGGCAAAAAGCCGCGTAACTGAGGTCTATACACCAAGGGCCCCCAAGACCACCGGGCAACGATACGCCAAGCTGCCCGGGAGTCCTGGGGCCTTGCCAGTTAGGTTCGCCCGGGTGATATCCGGTTTCCAAAAAGTTCTTATTACATGGGGGCACAGGCGTCTCGCCGGTGCTGTAGGGGCGGGTTTAAAACCCGCCCCTACCCGTCCATTTTCATAAGATACATCTGGGCCACAGGCCCATTCACGACTGCCCTTCATAGGCTTGGAGTAGCCCCCAGGCTCAGGCGCGACTGATTCGAGAGAAGTCTATTATGATTATCAAAATCAACCCCGACAACCCCCAAGAGCGTCTGCTGCGCAAGGCCGTAGAGGTGCTCACCGGGGGCGGTCTCATCGCCTATCCCACGGACACCTGTTACGCCATCGGCTGCGACCTCTATAACCTCAGGGGGATTAACCGGATTTACCAGATCAAGCGCCGGCCCCTGAACAAACCCTTCAGCTTCATCTGCCGGGATTTGAAGAACATCAGCGAATATGCCCTGGTGGGGAACTCCGCTTACAAGGCCATGAAGCGGCTGCTGCCCGGCCCCTACACCTTTGTGCTGGAGGCCTCCCGTCAGGTGCCCAAAATCCTCCAGACCAGGCGGCGCACCGTGGGCATCCGGGTGCCGGACCACCCCATCGCCCTGGGCCTGGTGGGCCTCCTGGGGCACCCCATCATCACCACCACCGCGGCCCTGCCGGACGAACCGGTGGAAAGCGACCCCTATGAGATCGAGATCAAGTTCAAGGGCCACCTAGCCCTGGTGATCGACGGCGGTATCGTCCTGCCGGAACCGTCCAGCGTCATCTCCATGATCGACGATGTGCCCGAGATCATCCGGGAAGGCAAGGGTGACGTGGGCAGCCTGGCGTAGAAATAGCGCTTATGGCTCAAAACCGCGGTTCTATCCTCAGGGTGGGATTGCATCTTTTTGCTGGTCTCAAGGCCGCGATTGAAACCGGGGCGGATAGGCTCATCACCGATTTTTAGCTGTATATCCCTTGACATTATACCCATTTGTTGTGTAATATATATGATTAAATAGTGTAGGATTCAAAGCTAACCCAACCGTTACCCCAGAAAAAGCTTCCCCAAGACCTTGTCGCTGGCATTCCCAAGTCCGTCATAAGGCAGAAAACGGCGGTAAAGTCGCGCCTTGTCCTCATGCACCCCAAGAGGGCTACCGCGACACTGACCCCGGATATACCCGGGATGCATATTTCTGGTCTTATTAAAAAAAATTTGGGATCACAACTACTGTATCAGGATAAAAGCACTATAATTGTCAGCCTCTGAATATACGAGGATCTTTTACCTGAACTGAGAACAAAAGGAATTTATGGAATTTAACACCTTTGATTTGCACCCCCAGGTCGCAGCCGGCGTTACCGCGGCGCGATATATCACCCCAACGCCGATACAGGCACAGGCAATCCCGCTGGTCATGCAAGGACGCGACATCGTGGGCCTGGCCCATACCGGCACCGGAAAGACCGCCGCCTTCGTGCTGCCAATCCTCCATCGCCTGATGCAAGGCGGGCGCCGGCGCGTCAGGGCTCTGGTTCTTGCCCCCACGCGCGAATTGGCCGAGCAGACCCACGAGGCCATTGGCACCCTGGGAAGCCGGACCGGACTCAAGAGCGTTACGGTTTATGGAGGAGTTGGTTTCAATCCTCAGGTGGATAAGCTGAAACGCGCCGAGATTGTCGTTGCCTGTCCCGGCCGCCTGCTGGACCACATCAATCAGGGCACCGTTGATCTATCGCATCTGGAAGTGCTTGTCCTGGACGAGGCAGACCGGATGTTTGACATGGGATTTCTGCCCGATATAAGAAAGATCATCAAGCACGTACCGGCAAAACGCCAGACGCTTTTGTTATCGGCGACCATGCCTGATGATATCCTTCATCTGGCCCACGAAGTACTGAAAGCACCGGTAACGGTACGGGTTGATACCACCGGACCGGCAAGCAGTGTCTCTCATATGCTCTATCCGGTCGGTCAGCACCTCAAAACCCCGCTCCTCCTGGAACTGTTGCGCCATACCGATACTGAGTCGGTTCTGATCTTTACGCGCACCAAACACCGGGCCAAGCGTCTGGGGGAACAACTGGGGAAGGCCGGCTATCAGGCCGCCTCCCTGCAGGGCAATCTCTCCCAGGCGAAGCGACAGGCCGTGATGAACGGGTTCCGCAACGGCACGTTCCAGATACTGGTGGCGACTGATGTTGCATCGCGCGGGATCGACGTGACCCAGATTTCCCACGTCATCAATTACGACATGCCGGAAACTGTGGATGCCTATACGCACCGGATCGGACGTACCGGCCGGAATGCCAAGACCGGTGATGCCTTCACCTTCATTACCTCTGAAGATGAGGATATGGTCCGCAGCATCGAGCGGGTCCTCCGCGCCAAGGTAAAACGTTGCACCCTGGACGGTTTTGATTATAAAAAAGCGGCGCCGGCGCGCGATACCGAGTTTGCACGTCCGCCGCGCCAACTTCAGCGCCGCAATGAACCGAAAAAAACCGCATCATTCAAACCGCATCGTGAAGCTCCACAGTTTGCCGGACACAGATAAAGGTTAAATCAGGCAGCCGGGGGGATCGCCTGATACGAAGTTGCAGTCAAAAGACATTGAATATTCATGTCATTCTGAACGGAGCGCCGCGCAGTAAAGAATCTCGGCGGCTTTAAAAGAGAAATTCTTTGCGGCGCTCAGAATGACAAATAATAGTATTTTGATGGCTCGTTGGTATCAAGCGCTAGCCGCAGGTTTCCCCGCTCCCAACTCCTCCGCCACCGGCCTTCACTCTGCAAACATCCCGCTTGATTTTTACGTCGGGCCGAAATATCGCCGGATAAAGTCCCGTTCCTCGCTCCGGCTCTTGACCTTCTCGTTGAGGCGGGCCTCCAGCAGGCGGTCCAACATCTCCTTGATCAGCGGCCCCGGTTGGTAGCCCAACGCCAGCAGGTCCCGGCCTTTGAGTTCGGGTTTGAGATGCTTGAGATGGGTGAAGTACAGCGAGATGGCCTTACGGGAGCTCTCATGGCGCGATTTGGCCATCATATAGAGGATAAATTCCGTATCCAGCGGGGCCAGGAGATGGTAGATCTGGGGGCGGGTCGCCTCCCCGTACCGGAAGAGCCTGGCCAGGGCCTTCTCGCTGGCCTCTTTGCCCCTGAGGATGGCTCCGGTCTGCTTGGGAGACAGGTTGAACCGACCCAGCATCTCCTCCAGTTCGGCCAGGGTCAGGTGGTCCACCAACCCCAGGAAATAAAGCAGCCAGCGCTTATACTTTTCCTCCAGATACAGCAGGTCGTACCAGGAGAGGACCGCCTGGACCCGTTCCAGCATGCGCCGGGTGCCCTCATCGAATCCCAGACGGGGATGGACCGCGGCCAGGAGGTTTAGTTCCGCCAGGCGGGCGATGGCGGGAATGGGGTTTTCCTCCTGTAGAATAAGCCGCAACTCCCCGAACAGGCGGGCCCCGGAGAGGCGGTCGAAAAAGTTGTTTTTCACCGCATTGGTGATGAGATTGGCGGCCAGCTTGGTGATACGGAACTTGAAGCGCTGCTCGAAACGGATGGCCCTGAAGACCCGGGTGGGGTCTTCCACGAAACTCAGATTGTGGAGCAGGCTGATGCGGCCCTCTTTTATATCCCGCTGGGCCCCGAAGAAATCCAGCAGGGTGCCGAACTCCCCGGGGTTGAGCTTCAGCGCCAGGGTGTTGATGGTGAAGTCCCGGCGGTAGAGGTCCATCTTGATGGAGCTGTATTCCACGATGGGCAGTGCCCCCGGGGCCTCGTAATATTCGGTGCGGGCGGTGGCCACGTCGATTTTAAAGCCGTCAGGGAAAATGATCACCGCGGTTTTGAATTTTTGGAATTCCCGGGACCTGGCGCCGAACCGGGCCGCAAACCGCCGGGCGAAGTCGATGGCGTCCCCTTCAATGACGATGTCGATGTCCAGGTTTTCGTGGTTGAGCAATAGGTCCCGGACAAACCCTCCCACCACATAGGCGCTGAACTTTAATTCCGCCGCCACCTGGCCCACCTGCTCCAGGATTTCCAAAATGTCCTTGGGGAGGCGTTCCCGCATCAAAGACACGATGTTCTTGGTGCGGAGCGGCTGGGACCACTGGGCCTCGTCATTCTCCGAGATGAGCAGGTGGAGCAGGTCGGTGCGGCTGATCAGGCCGATGACCTTGCCGTCCTCCACCACCGGCAGGACGCGCTGCTTGTTGATGACCAGGCGATCCCGGATTTCGGCGATGGAGGCCTCCGGGTCCACCGTGGCCACTTCGCTGTTCATATAGTCCACCACCGAGTGGCTCTTCAAACCGTGAAAAATGCCTTTTTCCACCGTCTGGCGGGTTATCAGACCCAGGAGCTTGGCGTCGGTGAGCACCGGCAGGGCATTGATGTTGTAGCGGTTGAGGATGACTTCCGCCTCCTCCAGGGTCACCTCCGGGGTGACGGATTTCACCGGGAACGACATGATCTCCCGGGCCAGGCGCCGGGGATGTACCCGGGTCTGGAGGATTTGGCGCAATTTTTCCTCCACCTGGGTCAAGGGCGTATCTTTGACGGCGGCCGAGGCGGCGTAGCTGTGCCCCCCGCCCCCCAACTCCGACAGGATTTCGGCCACATCCACCTCGGGCAGGCGGCTCCGCCCCACCACAAAGACCCGGTCTTCCATCTGGGCCAGGGCGAAGAGAACCTGGATATTCTCCACATCCATGAGGCGGTGGGCCACCACCGCGAAATCCGGCACGTATTCCGGGGCGGTGGTGCGGGCCAGGACCACCTCGAGGCCCCCCACGTGGAAGCTGGTGGAGTGTTCCAGGAGGTCGTTGAGCAGCGCCACCTGCTCGGCGTTCAGTTCCCGGGTGACGATCTCGGAGACCACGTTGAGGTCGGCCCCCTGGCTGAGGAGAAAGGCGCCGGCTTCAAAATCCTGGGGCTTGGTGGAAGCAAAGGTAAAGGACCCCGTGTCCTCAAAAATCCCCAGGGCCATGACGGTGGCCTCCGGGGGGGAGAGGCTGATGCCCCGCTCCCGGATAATGCGGGTGAGGATGGCGGTGGTGGAGCCGATTTCCTCCACCACCTCGACACTGCCGTGCACATCTTCGTCGGTATCCGGGTGGTGGTCGTAGATGTGGATGTCCACCTCGCCGCTGGCGGCCACTTCGGCAAATTTGCCGATGCGGGAGGCCTGGCGGGTGTCCACCAGGATGAGGCGTTTGATCTCCTCCAGAGGCACCTGCTTCATCCGGGTGAAATCCACGAAATAAAAGCTGGAGCGGATGAAAAAGTCCCGCAGGTTGCGCTCCTGGGACCCCGGAAAGACCAGCAGCGCCTCGGGATAGAGCTTCTTGGCCGCCACCATGGAGGCCATGGCGTCGAAATCGGCGTTGAGGTGGGTGGTAATTACCTCCAGGGTCCGGGGCGGGGCCGCCTGATTGCGGTTATTCCGGTTATTGCGGCTGGTCATGGCCGGGGATGCGCCTTCTCGTGCACCAGCTTGAGGCGCTCGGCGTCCAGGTGAGTGTAAATCTGGGTGGTGGCCAGGTCGGCATGGCCCAAAAGCATTTGCAGGACCCGCAGATTGGCTCCCCGGGACAGAAGGTGGGTGGCAAAGGAATGCCGGAGGGTATGGGGGGAGAGGGTCTTCACCCCGGCCTTGAGGGCATACTGCTTCAGCAGCTTCCAGAAACCCTGGCGGGAAAGCCGGCCGCCCCGGTGGTTGATAAAGACATACGGGCTCTCCCGGTCTTTGAGCAGCCGGGGCCGCGCCTGCTCCAGGTAGATCTGCAATTTTTCCACCGCCGGCGCTACCATGGGCACCACCCGCTCCTTGGAACCCTTGCCCAGGGGGCGCACCACGCCGCGCCGCAGGTCCAGCTGCTTGAAGGTCAGTCCCACCAGCTCCGAGACCCGGAGGCCCGTGGCATAGAGCACCTCCAGGAGGGCCTGGTCCCTGAGGCCACCGGGCGTGCCGGGGTCCGGGGCCAAGAGCAGCGCCGCCACTTCGGCCTCCCCCATCACCTGGGGCAGCCGCCGGGGCAGGCGCGGCGAGTCCAGCAACTCCACCGGATTGGCCGCCACCTGCTCCTCCCGCTGCAGAAAGCGAAAAAATTGCCGCAGGGCGGAGAGGCGCCGGGCGCGGCTGCGGGCACTCAGCCCCCGGGTCGACAACCCGGCGAAATAGTCCTGCAAGTCGCCCAGGGCCACGGCGCCCCAGTCATTTCGGCCGCGCCCTTCGATAAAGACCCAGAAATCCTGCAGGTCCCGGGCATAGGCCGCCAGGGTCAACGGGGCCAGGCCCCGCTCCACCCCTAAATGCTGATAAAATTGGTTGAGCGCTGCGTCCATGGGTCTGATGTTTTATCCGTTTAAATGATTATAACCATTTATCCAGATTGAAATAAATCTTTTTAAAAGATAACAAGAGGTTAACCAGGGTCGGTGATCTGCACCCATTTGAAAAGTTCCATGGCCTGACCAACCAGTTTCACCGTGCGATTTTCAATTTTCTCCAAGGTCCAATTTTCAGAGCTAACGAGATCTTCGTCCTTAACCCGTACAGGCCGGAACCAAAAAGGTTTTAGCCAATTTTCCGCCAGGAAAAGCCTGAATCTTGGAAATAAGTTGTTAATAGTGGTAGACCAAGTGGCACAGGTTTGCAACCTGTGCTTCAATCGGTCTTTTCATAGAGCCAGGGGTAATCCTCGGCATATAACGTCAAACCGGCTTTTAAAGGATTATTCCTGATGTATTGCCACTTTTCCAGGAACTCAGCCTCATCCCGGACAATACGATCATAGCGCTCATCCTGCCACAAGGAGCCTTGCGCGCCTCTGTCTTGATTGATTTTTCGAGCGCTGAACCGTTTAATGCTGTGGAGAATTTCTGCCAGACCAAAACATCCTGTCTCTGCTTTTTTTAAGGGTTGAGCCAAGATATGAACATGATCAGGCAATACCACCGCGGCATACACATTCCATTTTTTGCCGTCCCAATAGCGCAAGGCCTCCATGGTGATTCGGCGTTCCTCTGGCGCAAGGAACATGCCTTCCCGGCATCGCCAGGTAATGAAATAAACGCTCCCCGGCTCCTGCCAATGGGGCAGGTTTCGGCTGGTTATCTGAAAAGATTGCACAGGTTGAAAACCTGTGCCACCTGCTCTTTTGAACCTATCTTTCCCCATAACCGCCTCCGCCTGGCCAGAGATGTGAGTCAGGACCAAATCCGCTCGGGCCAGACGCATAGCTGGATGCACCCTTACGATCCCAAAGGATTAATATGCTATAATTGCCAAAGATTATACGCTGAGTTTGGGAAAAGTATATATACCGGGATAAAGAAAGCGAGGTGCGGCGGGCGATCCATGCGTTCGGCCTGACTTAACCAATCCCTGGTTTTACTGCAAGCTGACCGCGGAGAGTTGATCGCAAAACCATGATGAACATCATCTACGGACGCCACCCCGTTCTGGCCGCCCTGCGCCAGCCCGACACCCCCCTGGAAGAGGTCATTGTGGCCCAGGGGGTCGGGGGCCACTGGCTCCATGAGGTTAAGCGGCTGGCCCGGGCGGCGGGGGTGCGCCTGCGCCTGCAAGAGCGGGCTGCCCTGGACCGCCTCTGCGGCACCCCGAACCACCAGGGAATTTTGGCCCGCCGGGGCAGCTACGTTTACCGGGACCTGGGCGCCCTCCTGGACGATCTGGCCGGCTTAAACGAACCGGCGCTCCTGGTGGCTGCGGACAGTCTCACCGACCCCATGAACCTGGGAAACCTCTGCCGCAGCGCCTTCGCGGCCGGGGCCCACGGCCTCATCATCCCCAAGGACCGGGCCGCGGGGGTGACGCCGGTGGTGGCCAAGGCCGCGGCCGGGGCATTGGAATACTTGCCGGTCTACCGGGTGACCAACCTGGCCGATGCCCTGGCCAGGCTGAAAGATGCCGGCCTCGCCATTGTCGGCACCGCCGCCGATTCCCCCCAGACGATATATGACACGGATCTGACTCAGCCCCTGGCCCTGGTCATCGGCAGCGAAGACAAGGGGATGCGGCCCCGGGTGCGGCAGCAGTGCGACCTGATCGTGTCCATCCCCATGGCCGCCCCGGAGATCGGCTCGCTCAACGCCGCCACCTCCGGCGCCGTGGCCCTGTTCGAGGCCCGGCGGCAGCGATTCAGGGCATAGCTAAAAAACCTTGCCATTCTTACCCCAACTGGCGCCAGAGGCGGATTGCCGGCGGAGCGGCCCGGGCTTCGTCTTCCGCCGCGGGGAGCGCCGCGAAGAAGGCCCGGGCAATGGCCCGGCCCCGGTCCTCCTGAGCTGCGGGCCAGTCGCCGTATGTCAGGGCCCCCACCTTGCAGGCCCTAACACAGGCCGGGACCTTCCCAACCTTCTCCCGGTCCGGGCACTGGTCGCACTTCAGGGCCACCGCGGCCTTGTCCGGGGCCGCCGCCAGAGGGGCGTAGGTGAGGACTCCGAAGGGGCAGGCCATGGCGCACATGGCGCAACTGATGCAGCGCTGCGGGTCGATGTCCACCGTCCCCCGGGAGGCGTCCCGCTTGATGGCCCCGGCGATGCAGACCTCCTGGCAGGGGGCCGGGTCGCAGTGGCGGCACTTGTTGGGAAAGGCCAGATGCCGCCCCCCCGGATAGATGCGCAGCCGGGCCTGGGGCCGGGTGGCCTCGCTGACGGCCGCATAGAGACTCTTAGAGGCGGAGTGCTCCACCGCACAGGCCAGGCGGCACTGGAGACAGCCGACGCACCGCTCCGGGCGGACAATGACGGTTTTCATGGCTTATCGCTCCCAAAGAATCAGTGGGGCGGGCCTCCGTGCCCGCTGATTTTTCACCTTTAACTCTCGTTCACAAGCTCCTCCTTGGGAACGCATTTGCGGCCCAAGCTCTGCTTGGGCGCCTCCTGATATGAAAGCCGAAAAGTATTACTCATTGGAATAATTCGCAAAGCGGAGCTTTGCGTCCAAGGCGGTTCCCAAGCAGGAGCTTGGGAACCAGAAAATATCACCCCCACATCCGCCCCGGCTGAACTGGTTCCGTAACCGGCACCTGCTGGGCCATGAGCTGAAAATAAATCCCAGCCTCTTCCACGGCGCCCACCAGGGTGAGGCCCACGAGTTTGCCCTCCCGGAAGATGAGGCTGCGGTAGTCGCCCCGGCGCTCATCCAGTTCGCTCACCGTCTCGCAGCCCGCGGCGTCCTGGGGACCCAGGCCCCCGGTGATGATATGAAAACCCCGCAGGGACAGGCTGTTTTGGGGCAGGAGGCCGTCGTAGGCCAGGTCCGCTCCGGCCAGATTGGCCCCGGCGACCCTTCCCTGGGCCACCGCCGCCGGCCAGATGTGGTAGCCGGCCCGTTTCCCGGTCAAGAGGTGATAGGGATAGGCGCAGTCGCCGGCGGCAAAGATATCGGGATCGGCGGTGCCCATCTGATGGTCCACGATTATGCCCTCGGCGGTCGCCAGGCCGGTCCCGGCCAAAAACTCGACGTTGGGGGCCACCCCGATGGAGAAGAGCACCGCCTGGCAAGGGAGTTCCCGGCCGTCGGCCAGGGCGAGGCCCTGCACCCGGCCTCCCGCCCCCAGGATTGCGGCCGGTCTAACGTTAAGCTCAAGTTCGATACCCATGCCTTTCAAGGCCTGCTGCAAAAGTCCGGCGGCGGTCTCATCCACCAGAAGGGGCAGAGGGTGGGCTGCGGCCTCCACCAGAATCACCTCAAGACCACGACGCCTCAAGGCCTCGGCGGCTTTGAGCCCCACGGCGCCGGCCCCCACCACCACTACCCGGCCGGCCTGGGGCAGACCGGCCGTTAGGCGCTGCCAGTCGGCCAGGGTGCGCAGGGTGTAGACGCCGGAAAGCTCCTCCCCCTTGAGGCCCAAGAGGCGGGGCCGGGCACCCGAGGCGATGAGCAGGCGGTCGTAGGGGAGGACCCTCCCGCCCAGAAGTTGCACGGCGTGGGCGCCGGGGTCCACCCGCACCACCGGCTCCCCCAGGACCGGCTCGAAGTTCCACTGCCGGAAATAGTCCTCGCCCTGGAGCCAGACCTTCTCCGGCGCGACCTCGCCGCTCAAGACATAGGTCAGCAGGGGGCGGCTGTATAAGGGTCGGGCTTCGTCGCTGATGACGGTGATAGGGCTTTTGGGGGCGTAGCGCCGGAGCGTCTCTGCGGCCTTACACCCCGCGGCGCTGGCCCCGATAATCACGTAGCGCATAGTTCCATCTTACCGCAGATGGCGCCTTTCTGGAAAGAAAAATAAGCAGGCCTTTCCGGTCTTGCGGAAATTCAGCGTCTATAGTAGGTTTTGGTTCAAGGTCGGTCTCAGGCAGCCATCGCAGCTCTGGCTCAATCAGAGCCTCAATGAGGGCGGGTTTATGGCAATTGCCAAAAGTTTTTTCCGCTAGGGGGACCATCCTAATCCCCCCTGACCCCCCTTGAGAAAGGGGGGGAACTGCAAGGAATTGCTGTTAAAGTTCCCCTTTGAAAAAGGGGGATTTAGGGGGATTTAAGAACCTCCAAGCGGAAAGAATTTATGGCATACGCTATAAAAGCCGCCCCGACCAGAGACGCCCCCGGAAGCAAAATTGCGTCACTATACCTAAGACGGAGGAACCCCATGAAACCCATATCCCGGGCCTTGATGAGCGTCACCGATAAGAGCGGCCTGGTGGAATTCGCCAAATTCCTGGCGGGCTACCAGATAGAAATCCTGTCCACCGGCGGCACCGCCAAGCTCCTGCGGGACAACGGCGTCCCCGTGGTGGAGGTCTCGGACTTCACCGGCTTCCCCGAGATGTTGGACGGCCGGGTCAAGACCCTGCACCCCAAGGTCCACGGCGGCATCCTGGGCCGTCGGGATCTTGTAAGCCACCAGGAGCAGATGGCGGCCCACGGCATCGTCCCCATCGACCTGGTGGTGGTCAACCTCTATCAGTTCGAAAAAGCTGTGGCCAAGCCCGGCTGCACCCTGGAAGACGCCATCGAGAACATCGACATCGGCGGCCCCACGATGCTCAGGGCTGCGGCCAAGAACTACCAGGCCGTGACCGTGGTGGTGGACCCGGCGGACTATCCCCGCCTCATGGCCGAAATGAAGCTGAATAAAGGCGCCACCAACCTCGGCACCCGCTTTGCCCTGGCCCGCAAAGTCTTCAAGCTGACCCACGAATACGACGGGGCTATCTACCATTACCTGGCCGAGAAAGATTCGGTCGGCTGAATGGGCCCGCCCCCCGTCACCATCACTATGAGCCGGGGCCGCAGGGTTGACCTGAGCGGCCCCCAGTACTACCAGGACCTGCTCACCGGCATTGCCATGGAAATCCTGAACGAGCTTTCCGAGCTGGAAAAGCTGGACCTGGCGGCCCTGGGGGATGACGCCTTCGACCAGGTGGTGAGCATCACCCAGATCCGCCTTCTCAACGAGCTCTATTACGGTCTGGGGCAGCTGCGGGCCGCGGGAGTGGAGCTGGATGTGAAGCAGGCCATCCAGGACCTGCGGGATATCTGGAACCGTTACATCGACAGCACCAACCGGCCGGTCGGCCTAAAATTCCAGGTGGACCCGGTAGAGGACCAGGTGCAGTAAGGGAGCAGGGGTCAGTGGTCAGTAGCCAGTAGCTAGTAGCCAGTTAAGCCAGTTATATGAAGAGTTTTTCTGGTTATGGGGGTTAATTTTAGGGAAAAACACACCACCATTCCCGGGGATAGGCAAACGAACCAGCCGGTTTTTTTCTGACCACTGACTACTGACTACTGTTCTTCAACGCTTCGGCCTTCTGATAGTGCATCCCGATATCCCGGCGCAGGGCCAGGCGGTTGCCCTGGTCGTTCTCCCGGGGGATCACCCGGATCTTGCCGTTGTCGAAGGCGTTAAGCAACTTCTGGCGCAGGGGCTCGGCGGCCGCCCCCATGGTCTGCCCGGCCTTGATGGTGGCATTGGCCAAGAGATACGCCACCCGGGAGCCGTCGGACTTGAACAGGCCGTCGGCATAATCCATGGCCGACGGGATGACCGTAAGCTTCTTTTTGTCGAAATAGTCAAAATCCATCTCCACCACTTCGCCCTTGGTCAGGGACCAGGGATAGCCTTTCTGCTGCTTGGGGCCGCCAGGGCCGGTCACCAGGGCGATGCACAGGGAAATCTGATCGGACCGCACTTCCGGGGCGACTTT
>Ga0366818_10217_pt1 | contig 18003 bp, 13 predicted proteins | sample TotcelFGM3001N14_FD_207090 | JGI IMG/M metagenome (GOLD analysis project Ga0366818, IMG submission 207090) | Enriched cells from coal bed in the Powder River Basin, Montana, United States - Total cells FGM rep3 HSBNCT.FGM.300.1.N14 ...
CAGTTTCTTGATCTCGCCGCGTTCGACGTCGGCCATCGCGCGGCCTCGATAGATATCGGCCAGGACCAGCGTCCCGGTGGGAGCATCGGGTTTGGTCCGAGGCGGGATCACGCTCTCGCGAGGCCGCGATTGCAGCGGTCGCGGCTCGTGGCATTCCAGTCCGGCCCGCACATCTTCCGGCGGCAATTCGTACACCGGATGAGTGACACCTTCGCCATCCAGGAGCACGATCTTTCTGTCCTGGGCGGCCAAGAACAGCTGTTCGGAAAAGGCCCACGGGTCGCGATACTGGCCTTCGCGGCTGATCGGCGTGACGCCGCGGGAATCATCCGGGCCAAAACGGGGATCGATCACCACGATCGCGCCATCGTGCTCGCGGCGGCCGTGCCCCGGCGAGAAAATGGCGACCACCTTGCGCGTGTCGGGGATCGGCTTGGCGTCGATCATCAAGATCCCCGGATGCTGGTTGCCATAGTAGACCATCTGTGACGTGCCGTCCGGGTTGACGGTCCACAAGTGATGGTAATCGACTTGGGAACGATCGACGTATTCCCAACGCTGGTACAGAATGCGGCCGTCGGGCAGCGGCCACGGGGTGTTGTCGTGCTCCACGTTGGCGGACAGCGGCCGCAGATTGGCTCCGTCTGCATCGCAGCGATGCAACACGGCCACCTGGGTCAGCCAGCAGTTCACCCAGCGCTGACAGCGGCTGGACACAAACACGATCCCGCCATCGGGCAGATATGCCGGTTCAATGTCGTCATACGGCCCGTCGGTCAGTTGCCGCAGATCGCTGCCGTCGGTACCGATCTCGTACAGGTGATAATGCTCCGCGCCCTCGCGGCGATAGGAAAAAAGGATCTTTTCCGCGTCATAATGTACGACCGGATCGCGAACGCCGCCGCGGGGATCGTCCAGCAGGACGGTCATTTGGCCAGTCCGCAGGTTCCAGCGGCACAGCCGTCCGCCGTCGCCAAAGGTCCGCCGCTGGTCATCGTCGGCAAAGTAGCTGAAGTTCGCGTACCAGTGCCCGTCTTTGCCCGGCTGGCGGACCGCAAATATGAACTCTTCGACACCGTGCTCGGTGGCCGCGGCGGCGATGGCTTCGCGAGCCCCCCGCTCCCGTTCCCGCCGTCTCTCGGCGGCTTGCCGGCGGCTGTCCGCCATGGCCGCGGCGGCTTCGCCCTCCGGGAATTCGACTTCCCAAATCGAAAACAGCCCCCATTGTCCCGGTTCGCGGCACACGATCCGTAGATAGCGGCCGCGGCCTGAGAGCCCGGTGATGAGGTTCTTCCCTCCAGCGTTGTCGGGTTGGCTGTGGATTGTCTGCCAGGTCTTGCGATCGGGCGAGACACGAATTTCGTAAGCTTTGGCCGCGGCGCGTTCCCAGTGAATCGTCAGCTCGCCCACCGCCACGTCGCGCCCGAAATCGAACTCGAGCCAAGCCGGTTTGTCGCCCGCCGGGCCACTGGCCCAGCGCGTCGCCGCATCGCCGTCGAAGGCCCGTTCGGCGGTATACTCCGAAGAGTGAACGGAAGAGGCCGCGGCCGGCAGCGTCTCGCCAGCTTTGCCAGACGCAGGCCAACAGCCAACAAGTAACGACAAGACAAGTGAGCCATGACAGATCGAGCGGCCAAAGGCGGGGCGACGCGGCATCGTATCGTCTCCGGGGAGGGCGGAACGGCAGGACTGTTCTTGAAGCTCCGCTTGTCTGCGGTAATCTTCAACGTAGCCGTTGGCCGCGCAGGAGCTAAGAACTCACCTTTCGCGCGATCGCCAACGGCTACTGTCGTTGCCCAGGGTAAACCAACGGGCGGCAGGATGCAAGCGGCGAATCTTCAACCCGCGCGCCGCGTCAGCCGCTGGTCGTCAAGCTCGATTTCGGCGTCGCTCGCCCGGTATCGGTATTGCATCAGGTAGGCGTCTTCGGGCGTGTCTTCGTAGAAATCCCGCAGCACGGAAATCGCACGAAAACCGGCTTCGCGGAAAAACAGCTGGGCGGCGAGGTTGGTCTCGCGGATCTCCAGCAAGATTCGGTTGCGGCGCTGCGGCGACAGCTTGCCGACCAGCTTGCGGATCATGCTGGCGGCCACGCCCCGGCGGCGGAACTCGGGATGTACGGCGAAATTCAGAATGTGCAACCGGTTCTTGTGCAACTCGTAGATCATAAAGCCGACAACGCGCTCGTCGTGTTCGGCCACCATGCCGATACAGTTGCGTTGCCGCAGGCAGCGAATGAAGTCCTCCTCGGACCACGCGAACTCGAAACTGCGGTCTTCGATGTCCAAGACTTCGGGCATGTCCCGCCGGATCATCCAGCGGATGTGAACGCAAACTTCCTTGGTTGCACTGGCCAGCATCATTTCGGGGCTCCTTCCTCGACCATCCTGAACGGCATCACAGGCTAAGGCGACGGTAACTCCCTTTGACCTGGGTCCTTGTCGGGCAGCTACCCGCAGGGGCGTAGGATTAAATTATCAAAACTAGAATTTCCTGCCAAGACGAATGGCGAAAAATCGCAGCAACGCGGGGACAGATCATCGGAGAATGCTCCTGGCCTTGCCAAAACGCAGAACGAGATCGCATGGGTAGAGGGCATACGGAAGAGGCGGGTTATAAACTGGGGGTCTCCCTGCAAGCGATGCTAGCGACACGAGGGTTGTCCGCAGATTTTCCAGACGAGGTTCGTTTCATCAGCCCGGCAAACGAAATAAGGTCGCGGCGTTTGCCGAGGTCAAGTCGGCAAACGAGGCCAAGTCCATGCCGCACACCTCCGCCAAGCGGGCGGCCGTATGGACCAACCACGCCGGCTCGTTGGGCTGCCGGCCTCGCTTGGGCTCCGGCGCCAAGTACGGACTGTCCGTCTCGATCACGATGCGATCGCCGGGAATCGTGCGGGCCACGTCCCGCAACGCGTGTGATTTCTTGAACGTCACCATCCCGGCGAAACTGACATACAGCCCGATTTCCACGCACTGGCGCGCCGTGTCGGCGTCGCCGGTAAACGAATGCATCACGCCCCGAAGCGGGCCCCGCTGCCGCGCTTCGCGAAGCATCTGCAACACGTCTTGGGCACAATCCCGCATGTGAATCACGACGGGCAGATCGCGGGTTTGGGCCAGCCGCAGGTGCCGGTCGAAAAAGTCCTGCTGTACGTCAAACGGGGCGAAATTCCAATAACGATCCAACCCCGTCTCGCCCAACGCCACCACGCGCGGCGCTTCCGCCAACGCGACGATCCGGTCCCAGTCGTCCGGCGCCGCTTGGCCGGCATAATTGGGCTGAATGCCGACGGCGGCGAACAGCGAAGGAAACGACTGTGCAAGCCGAGCATTGATTTCGCTCGAATCCGCTGTCGTTCCCACGGTCACAATCGCTGTGACTCCCGCGTCCCAAGCCCGCTGGATAATGTCTGCTCGCGAGGCGTCGAATTGTTCGTCGTCCAGATGGGCGTGCGTGTCAAAAAACATGGGGGGCAGCCTGTAACAAGGCGTCTCCTCGCTTACGCTTCGGGTTACTAAGTGACTTCCTCCAGCAATTGCAGGTGTGCCTTGGCCTCGCCCAACGATTCCAGGACGCATGCTTGAACGGCAGGACTGGTTCGCACCAGATCAGCACACTCGGCAATCCGACGGATCAAGTGCCGCTCGTAATCGATGATCCGTGCGAGGAGATAGTCCAACGCCAAATCATGCAGAGCGGTGTATCGCATCGGGAATTCGCCGTACGCGGGGACTTCGTCAGCCGCCAAAAGCATCGCGCCAAACCGGTCTGACGTCATCTGGTGGTCCGCCGCGATCGACTGCACGGCCTCCCACGCAGCCTCATAGCCCGGACCCACCCAAGGCGTCGCTTGACTCACGTACATCGGCAAAGACCGGTGATGCAAGACCAGCAAGCGGTTGAGCACGGCGTTCATATCCTTCGCAGTCATGGCGTTCATTATCCCAGCAGTTGCTGCGCCGCGCGCAAGGCGTACTGATTGAGGTATTCCCAGGCGAAAAACAAAATCACCGTCGGCAAGGTCAACGCGACAATGAAAAAACCGGGCAGCGAGACCAGCGGCAGCGGAACCAATCCCCGCGTCTCCGCGTCCGGATCGAGCGTCATCACCTTGACCACCCGCAGATAGTAAACCAGGCTGAGTGCCGTGTTCGCACCGCCCACCAGGAACAGCAGCAACAGGTATCCTTGCCCGGTCGCCTTGTAGCCTTCGACCAACGAGGCAAAGACGGCGAACTTGCCGACAAAACCGGCCAGCGGCGGGATCCCCAACAGACTGAACAGCATCAACGACAAGCAGATCACGACGCCGGGACAATGCCGAACCAGTCCTGCATAGTCGTCGACCTGCTCGCTGTGCATGACGTTCCGCAGGAAAGCCACGATGCTGAACGCCCCCAGGTTCATGAACAAGTAGACGGCCAAGTAGACGCCCAGTCCGGCCACCGCCCGTTCGGCCAAGCCCGGATGCTGGCCCGCCAGGGCCATCACCGGCGGGATTGCCATCATCATGTAGCCGGCATGCGCGATGGTCGAATAGGCCAGCAACCGTTTGATGTTCGTCTGGCCATAGGCCGCCAGATTTCCCAAGGTGCAAGTCAGCATGGCCAACAACGCCACCAGCTTGCCGAGCAGTCCTTGGAGCGGCGCCAGATCCCCGCCACGGGTGATCTCTGCGAGATCGAAATCGAGGCTCGGAGAGACTCGCTCACGTGGACCGGTCGCGGGGCTCAATCCCGCCGCCAGATGCTGGTCAATCACAACCGGCGAGCGATTCGCCTGGGCCACATGGCCGGCGGAAAGCCCAGGCGGCACGACCACGCCGATCCCGATTACCACGCGAATCAGCAGCCCCAACGCGGCAGTCTTGGACGCCACGCTCAAGAACGCGTTGACTTCCGCCGTCGCCCCTTCGAAAGCGTCGGGACACCAGAAATGAAACGGCACCGCCGCCAGTTTGAACGCCACTCCAACCATGATCATCAGGGCGGCTAAGGTCAAAATCATGGCTTCGTCGCCCGGCATGTCGGGCATTCGTTCGGCCAAGACGCGGGCGATCGTCGGCAGATGAGCCGAATTGACCAGCCCGGCAATCAGGCTGATGCCGTACAGCATCACCCCCGACGTAGCCGCCCCGTACACCGCGTACTTCAGCGCGGCTTCGCTGGCCCGAGCGCGCTGTTTCATCAGCGCGACCAGGGCATAGGACGGCACGCTCGCCATCTCCACCGCCAAGAAAACCATCAGCAGGTGATTGGCCGAGATCATCAGGCACATGCCCAATGTGGCGCCGAGCACCAGCGTGTAGATGTCCGGGGCCTCTTCGTGATTCAGGATGCCCGTCAGTTTGGTCAACACGACGACCAGGACTACGGCCAGCAGCAAGAGGCTGCGCATGTAGATCGAAAACGAATCGTACACGAGCAGGCCCGTAAAGAACTCCATTCGCTGGGCCACGGCCGGAGCGTGGACGGCTGCCAGGAACAAGGCCAGAATCGAACCGGCCAACACGGGCCAGAAGACGTCGATCCACCGGCCCCAGGAAAATACGCGCACCAGCAGGATCAAGACGATCGTGGCACACAAGGCGATCTCGGGCAGAAATACGCCGATACTAGACGTCGGCGAAAACTCCCACCACCCGCCGGACACGTCTCCGCGGGTATCCAAAATCAGTTGACTGACGATTTCGTGGAGATTCACGGTGCCTGAATCCTTGCTATGTCGAAGCCTCCCCTCGCCGGAGACGGAATCGATGCCTGCGTCTCAGCCCGCGCCTCGCCCGCGCCGCCTTGCGGCACAGCTTCCTTGACCGTCTTGGTCCACTGCGCCAAATCGCTCACCTGCCGGCTCACGGTCTTGTCCATGTACCGCAACAAGAACGTGTTGGGGAACACGCCGAACAGAATCGCCAGCGTGAACAGCACGCCGGCGATAGTGTTCTCGCGCCGCGTGGTGGGCAACAACGCTTCGCCATGCGGGCCCTTGTATTCCGCCCCCAGGTACACCCGTTGCACGGTCCATAGAATATAAGCGGCGGTCAGGATCACAACGGCCGCCGAAATCACGGCTAACACGTAGCTGTAATTCCACACGGACAAGACGACCAGCACCTCGCCGATGAACCCGCACAAGCCGGGCAGGCCCAAACCCGCAAAGAAAATGCCGATCGATAATGCGCTGTAGACCGGCATGCGGGCGAACAGCCCGCCAAAGGCGTCCAAGTCGCGATGATGGACCCGATCGTAAACCACGCCGACCAGAAAGAACATGCCGGCCGAACTGATGCCGTGAGCGATCATCTGAAACATCGCGCCTTGGACGCCCATGTTCCAATAGTCCGGATTGAATGCCGTGCCGGACGTGGCGGACCAGACGCCCAGCCCCAGCACGACGTAGCCCATGTGGCTGACCGAACTGTAGGCGACCAGCCGCTTGAAGTCCTTTTGCGCCAGCGCCGCAAAAGCGCCGTACACCATGCTGACGACGCCCAGCAGACAGACGAAATACGCCAAATCGTAACCGCCGTGCGGACAGATCGGATAGCAGATGCGGATGATCCCATAACCGCCCATCTTCAACAGCACGCCGGCCAGGATCATCGAGATCGGCGTCGGCGCCTCGACGTGCGCGTCAGGCAGCCACGTATGCAGCGGTACCGAAGGTACCTTGATGATGAACCCGATGAACAGCAACAAGAACGACCACCACTGCAAATTCTCGCCGAACTGCTCCGTCCGCTGGCCGATCTGGGCCAACGCCAACAAGTTGAACGTGTGCAGCGGCGCAACCGCTTGGCCGGCCAGCCGCTCGTCCATGCCGGCTTCGGCCTGGGCGTGGACCGCAGCGGCCAGTCCGCACTTGCCCAAGTGCGGACGCAAAGCGGGATCGGTCAAGTCGCTGGCAAAGTACAGCATCAGGATCGCGATCAGCATCAACACGCTGCCGACCAGCGTATACAGGAAAAACTTGATCGCCGCATACTCGCGCCGCGGCCCGCCCCACACGCCGATCAGAAAGTACATGGGCAGCAGCATGACTTCCCAAAACACGTAAAACAAGAAGAAATCCAGGGCCAGGAATACGCCCAACATGCCCGTTTCCAGCAGCAGGAACAGGACGCAGTACGCCTTGACGTGCTTGGTCACCGACCAACTGGCGCCCGCCGCCAACAGGCAGATCAACGCGGTCAGCATGACCAGCGGCATGCTGATCCCATCGGCGCCCATGAAATACTCGATGCCGAACGAAGGGATCCAGGGCACGTTAAAGACGTACTGCATGTGCGCCGCCGCTTCGCCCTGGTAGTCGAACGAGCCGCCCAGCGGCGTGAAAAACGCCAACAACGACATGGCCAGGACGCCGACCGTGGCCCCCAAGGTGATGTATCGGGCGACTTCCTCTTTTTCCTTGGGAACGCACAGCACCAGCACGGCGCCCAGCACCGGGAGGAACACGATCGCACTCAGCATCACAAGGTAAGTAGTCACCATCGTTCGTCAATCTCTTTCGCGAAAAGGAGACAGTTCCCTTTTCAAACAGTCCTCTTTTCGAAACCTCTTCGAAACTAGCCCGCCCAATAAAAACCTCGGAAGAAACTGAGCACCACAAAGATCGCCAGCGCCCCGGCGCCGACGAACATCACGTACTGCCGCAAACGGCCCGTCTGCACGCCGTGAAACCGCACGCCCAATCGGTACACACCCGCGGCAAACGCGTTGATCGAACCGTCGACGATCCAGCGATCGGCCACTCGGTCCCAAACCGTCGCCAATCCGCGCGTCCACCGCGCGGAGCCGTCGATCAAGCCGTCGATCAGCCGCCGATCGACGGCCGCGGCCAGCCACGCCGCCGCGTGCGCCGGGCGGATGAACAGAATCTCGTACAACTCGTCAAACCACCATTTGTTCAACAGGAATCGATGAATGCCCGCAAACTGGCGCTGCACCTCCGCGGCCTGTATGTAGCCCAGGCAGTAGATCACCGTCGCCAGCGCGATCCCCGCCCAAGCCGTGAGCGTCGCCAGCCAAGTCACCGGGACCACAATCGTCTCGTGTTGCGCCGGCTCGTGCGCAAAATGCTCGTTCGGCCACGTCATCCCCACGGCCGGCGATGCCGTGTCGGCGAGCGTTCCCAGCGGCCGCGACTGTTCCAGCAAATTGACCACGCTCAAATCGCTCCAGGAACCCAAGATGCCGGGCGGATGCCAAGCCACCGCCGTGGCGAACAAGGCCAGGACCAACAGCGGAACCGTCATGACGCGCGGCGATTCGTGAGCGTGGTCGTAACGATGCGCATCTCGCGGTTTGCCGGCGAACGTCAAGTACCACATGCGAAACATGTAGAACGCCGTCAGCATGGCACCCCCGGCGGCGGTGTAGAACAACAGGCCGGCCACCAGGTTGCGATTGTCCCCGTGCAGCATGAACGAATACGCCTGTTCCAGGATGCGATCCTTGGAATAGTAGCCGCTAAACCCAATCACAAACGGAACGCTGATCCCCGCAATCGCCAAACATCCGATCAGCATCGTGTAGGCCGTGATCGGCATTTTTTTCCTCAGCCCGCCCATCTCTCGCATGTCGTTGGTATGCACGGCATGAATGACCGAGCCGGAGCACAAGAACAGCAGACTTTTGAAAAAGGCGTGCGTGATCAAATGCAGCAGACCCGCCACCCAGCCGCCGACACCCAAGGCCAGCATCATATAGCCCAGCTGACTGACCGTCGAATACGCCAGTACGCGTTTGATGTCGGTGGCCGTGATCGCAATCGTGGCAGCCAGGAACAGCGTGATGCCGCCGATGACCGCGATGACCAGCAGCACTTCCGGCGTGAATACCGGAAAGAAACGGCCAACCAAATACACGCCGGCGGCGACCATCGTCGCCGAATGAACCAGTGCGGACACGGGCGTGGGGCCTTCCATCGCATCGGGCAACCAGACGTGCAACGGGAACTGGGCGCTCTTACCCACGCACCCGCAAAAGATGCCGATTCCAGCGACCATCAACAGCCCGTATCCGTACCGCGGAGCCGTGCCGTCCGGGCCGCCACTGCGCCACGTCTCGATCCGAGCCCCGATGGCCTGCTCGATCTCCTCCGCACCAGCTTCGGGCCCCAACTGCCGCACGAGGTGGGCGACCTCGTCGCGGGCCGACAATCGCACCAAGCCGTCCGGCGTGCGAATCGAATCGTGCGGTCCGGAGCGGACCAGACTGAAGATTCCCTGTTCCACACGCTTGATGCCGTCGGCGTCCATTCGCTCCAAGTCGCCGAACGCGAACGTGCCCAAACCGCCCCACAGCGCCATCAGGCCGACGATCATGCCAAAGTCGCCGACGCGATTGACAATGAAGGCCTTGTTGGCCGCCTGACAAGCGCTCGGTCGCTCGATATAAAACCCGATCAAAAAGTACGAACAGATGCCCACCAATTCCCAAAACACAAACACCATGGCGATGTTGCCGGCCAGGACCAACCCCAACATGCTGAAGCAAAACAGGGACAGATACTGGAAGAACCGGACGTAGCGCCCCCGCCGCTTGAGAGGCATACCGTTTTGCAGCGTGACTTCGCGATCCGTCACCTCGTGCTGTTCGTCGTGCATGTACCCCATCGAGTAGAAGTGGATGCACGTCGCGATCAGCGTGACCAGGCAGAACATGCAGATGGTCAGCGAGTCGATGTAATACCCGATCGCCAGACGCAGGTGGCCGAAGATCCCCAGCGGATAATACTCACCGGCGTAATACAGCGGCCGCTGCTGGCCGTGGCTGACAGCATCGCCGCTGGCATGTTCGCCGGCGTGAGCGGCGTCCGGCGCCAAGCCCGGGATCTCCGGCGCCAAACCGTCGGCGCCGTGTACGGACGACGCGCCGGTCGCACCGTGATGCGCCGCGCCCTCGGGAAAATGGTTGCCCAGCCAGATGAACAGCGACACGAACGACAGCACCCCGGCGGCCCCGATCGCGCCGGTCGCGACATACGCACCGTCTCCGAATGCTTTGCCGAGCCGCGGCCCGAACAGCAGCAGGAGAAAGAAGGAAGCCAGCGGCAATAACGTCGCCAGCCCCAACAGCCATGGCAGCGCAGAGGATTCCATCAGCCCTTCAAGTCGTCGGCTTGATCGACGTCAATCGATGTATGGTTAATGTAGAAATTCAACGCGATCGCCAACGCCACCGCCGCTTCGGCCGCGGCCAAGACGATCACAAACAAGGCCATCACTTGGCCGTCGAGTCCCAAGGATTGCGGCCGCAGGAAATCGCTGCCAAACGCAACCAGATTCACATTCGCTCCGTTGAGCACCAGTTCCGCCCCCATCAGCACGCCCAGCGCGTTCCGTTTGGTCGCCATGCAGACGACGCCCGCAACAAACAGCACCGCCCCCACCGCCAGGTAATGCGCCACCGTGATTGGAGCGAACAAAGCGATCATCGTTCTCTTCCGGGCAAATCCGCCGGCTCCCGTTCCCGCAACCGTTTGGTCCTGGCCAAATAGGCCGCCCCGATCAGCACCACGAGCAGATGCATCGAGACAATCACAAAAGGCAACAGGAATCCGCTGTGGCCGTCCAGCCGCACGCCCGTCAAGGCCAGCCCGATTTCCGTGGTGGTCTTGTGGTCCAGCAGCTGGACGTCATGAGCCGACGGCTGCCGCCAACGGTCAATCGTGATCGTCTGCAGCAGCAGCAACACCAGCCCGCCGCCGACGAACAACGCTAAAATCCATTCGCCGCCACCCGTCTTCAGGCTGATAAAGTTGCGATGCGCTGTGAGCATGACGCCGAACACCAACAGCACCAACGTGCCGCCGACATACAGCATCAATTGCATCGCGCCCAGGAATTCCGCCCCCGCCAAGAAAAACAAGCCGCCCACCGCACCCAACGAAAGAATCAGATACAAGGCCATCCGGACGATGTTCGGCGAGAACAACACGGCCAGCGCAAAGCCGCACGCGATCAGCGCGAACAGCCAAAAAACGGTCGCTTGCCAGTCGATCGCCGCTAACATCGCTCGTCCTTCATTGCTCGTTCCTCATTCCCACCTGCTGCTCCCTTCCCTGCTGCTCAGCGGCCTCGGCCTGCAGGACCCAACGCTCGCGGACGCCCGCCACACCACTGGGCGTGACCGGAGCCAGATCGTTCAAGCCCGGGACGCCCGCCAGATGCCAGCCCAAAGCGCCCAGGAAACAAATCGCCGCCAGCGGCACGCAGTACTTCAAGCACGTGGTCATCACCTGATCGATCCGCAACCGCGGCAGCGTCCAGCGCACCCAGATCATCACCGTCACGCCCGCCACGCCTTTGAGAATCAGATTCGTGCAACTCGCCAGATTGGCAAGATAACCGGTCACGCGAAACGCCGCTTCATCCGGGCCGTAGGTCCAACCCAGCAGGTCAAACACCGGAATCGGCCCATTCCAGCCGCCCAGGAACAGGATCGCACACAACGCGCTGACCAGGAACATGGACCCGTATTCGGCCATAAAGAAAAAGCTCCAGCGCAGACCGGAATATTCCGTATGAAAACCGGCCACCAGTTCGCTTTCCGCCTCAGCCAAATCGAACGGCGCGCGATTCACGCTGGCCAGACTGCATGTGAGATAAACCCAAAAAGCTGCGAACGTAAAGGGATCGTGAAAGACCAGCCAATTTGTGAACCAGCCGGCTTGCATGTTGGCAATCGTGACCAAATCCAGCGTTCCGCACAGCAGAACCGGGATCACGATGCACAACTTAAGCGGCACTTCATAGCTGACCACTTGAGCCGCCTCGCGCACCGCTCCGTACAGGGACCACTTCGAACCCGACGAGTACCCCGCTAAGATGACTCCGAACACCTCCAGCGACAGGATGGCGAGAATAAAGAAAATCCCGGTGTGGACGTGCTGGGCGACCCAGCCGCTGGCGAACGGCAACGCCAGGAAAGCAGTGAAACTCGAGGCGAAACTCACGTACGGAGCAATCCGGAACAGGAAGACGTCGGCTTCGCCCGGCGCCACGTCTTCTTTGGTCAGCAATTTGATCCCGTCGGCCAGCGTCTGCAGCCAGCCAAATTTTCCGCCGCACCGCGTGGGACCCAGCCGATCCTGAATTCGGCCCGAAACCTTACGCTCCAGCCAAATAAAGAACAACGCCCCACCCGCCACGAGGTTCAGGATCCAGGCGCAATGGATCAGCCCGGCCAGCAGATAGGCCAGCCAAGTCGGCAGGTGCAAACTGACAGCGAAGAATTCGGCCACAGACGGCGGACTCCTGCCTCTCTCGCATTGGCCGCACGAATTGAGCGACCTTAGAAACCCAAAAGCGAGATTTTGTCCGAATAGGACAGCGACAACAAGCCCCCCGCCACAGATTCCAACCCGGCTACGGCCCCTTCTTCAGCTTGTCCTGGAACACCTTCTCGAATTTCTCCAGCTTGGGGCGAATTATAAACTGGCAGTAGCCCTGCTGTGGATTAGCCCGGAAGTAATTCTGGTGATAGTCCTCCGCTTTGTAGAATTTCACCAGCGGGCTGATCTCGGTCACAATCGGCGCGGACCAAGCCCCCGACTTGTCCAGCTCCTGTTTTCGCCGCTGCGCCTGGACGCGCTGCTGGTCATCGTGATAGAAGATGACCGAGCGATACTGGGTGCCGACATCCGCCCCCTGCCGATTCAACGTGGTTGGGTCGTGGGTTTTCCAGAATACTTCGAGCAATTCGTCAAAGCTAACTTTCGCCGGATCGTAACGGATCTGGCAGACTTCGGCATGGCCGGTCGTCCCCGTGCAAATCTGCTTGTACGTCGGGTTGGCCACCGTCCCGCCCGCGTATCCGGATTCAACGGAGACGACGCCCCGCAACCGCTGAAATACCGCCTCGACACACCAAAAACAACCGGCGCCGAACGTCGCCAGCTTCGTATCGGTCCGGGTTTCTGTTTCTTTCGGCATCTGAGCCTTCCCCTGTTCCGCAGTCGTTTGTGCACAAGACGACAGGACCAGTACCCCCAACGCCACCATCCTAGCAACCGACACGGTTCCCAGGCGAACTGCTATCTTCCGCATCGTAGTCCTCGCTCTCCGTTCCAAATGCTTCGCCGCTGATAAACGCTATTGCGTATTCGCCATTCAACGGACTTCACGCGCCGCCGTGAGCGGCAAGGCGCTAGCCGCCGGTGACGCCTGGCCACGCTTTCCCGCGAAAAACCCGCGGCTTGCGGCTCACCATGTCTGGGTGCAAAGTAAGTGGCATTGGTCGTTACCCCTCTAGCTCGCGGCCGATCGCAAAAATCTCCTCGGCATCGAACACTTGGCTATTGCTCTGAAACAGCCGTTCGATCGTCGCGTGGTGGATCTTCATCTTGGTTCCGCCGATCCCGATGGCACCATAGCAGATCACCGCCTCGCCTCGCGCCATTTCGCCTTTTGCCGCCCCGCGCGGAACCGCCTTGTCGGTCGCTTCCACGCCGCCGATACCCAACGGCGGCACCGCGTTCAAATCGATCGCAACCCGCAGCGCCGCGCTCGCCTGCCACGCTTCGGCCGGAACGAGTTCAATGCCTGCCGCTCCGGCCGCGATGACGATCGAAGCTCCGTCCAAAGCGGCCGGCAAGGAATCGAACGTCGTCCCGATCGGTTCCAATTCGGCCGCCTTCACCCGCTCGCGGACCAAATCGCAGACCCGTTCGGCTCGCGAACCATCTCGGGAAGCGACACGCACGCACGCCCCTTCACGAGCCAACAGCCGCACGACGCGCTGGCCGACAGGGCCGGTCGCCGCCAGCACCAGCGCGGTGGCCCCAGACAACGGGACGTGGCGACTGGCCGCCAAAACCGCCGCCACGGCCGTCGTATTGGCCCCGCTGGCGTCCAGCATCACCGAGACCCGCATCGGTCCGAAAAAACTTTTCAAAACTCGTTTGAGCAACCGCTCGGCCGCTGTCACATCGGTACCGCCGATGAAAATCGCCGTCGATTTCAAGTCGTGCGGACCACGGGTGAAAATCGAACCATGTACCAGATCTTGTACATCGTCCTCCGTCACTCCATGGTATTGTAACAAGTGGTCAACTCCGGCATCGATCGCCACCACCGCGTCAAACACGCTGGCATGATCGTCCGAGTCAATTTGTACGAGGATTCGCGGCTTGCTCTCGGCCATGTTTTTCAAAACCCTTGGAAGGGGTGCTTTGCACTGTCCTTGCCGGCCAGCATCTCGTCCACCGACGGTGCGCCCTTCATGGCGTTGGCAATCGCGTCTTTGGTGGCCTGGTAATTGTAGTCGTAGATCTTCTTGTCGTCCTCCGCGGCCGGGTGAATGAACACGCCGCACACGATGACCAGGTCTTCACACTGATTCTTGGCGATAACCCCATCGGCCACGGAATCCGCTACGGCCTTTGCGACAGCGGCCTGAGCCGGTCCGAACATCTGCACGGCTTGCCGCATGCCTTTGATCGTCACTTTCGTAACCATCACTGTCGACGGCTTGACGGCTAGATTCGGTGTTAGAACAGCCAGCAAATTGGTGTGGCCTTCGCTCTGCCGAGCCAACGCGTTCGCAAACGCAGTACCGACCGGACCGTCCTTTTCGCCGATCAACAAGTCGATATGGGCAATTTCATTACCGTCACCCGCCAGCGCTTCTCCGATGAACATCGACATGAGACTGTTCTCCCTCTCCAGATGTGATAGAAACAACGTAACGGAGAAGGTACCAGACGGTGGGACAAATTCAAGGACCCAGAACGACATAACACCCATGAATGACCTGTCGCGGGGAAACGCATATAGGGGTTCGCAGGTGCTGATTTTGGGAGTCAGTGCGCGAGCCGCGGTGTTTTCCGCTGTTCGAGCTGGATTCTGCCCTATGGCGGCGGATTGGTTCACCGACGAGGATCTGGTCGCTGCCTGCGCTTGCCTTCGGATCGATTCTTATCCGGAGGATCTGGAACGTGCTGCGGAAACGTTCCCGCCCTGCCCCTGGTTGTATACGGGCGGTCTGGAAAACTATCCGCAACTAGTCGACCGGATCGCTGACCAGCGGGTCCTCTTGGGAAACCCGGGCCACGTACTGCGCGAAGTGCGGGACCCCTTTCGCTTGGCCGAAACGCTGCGTTCGGCAGGCCTGCCGACCTTACAGGTCGCTGCCGAACCGCCCCGTCCGGAGCACGGAACCCGGTTGCGAAAACCGCGCAGATCCGGGGGAGGACGGGGGATCGAGTTTGTCTCTCGGCCGCCGCGCGAGCATTCCGCAGAGTGTAAACGGAACGAGCGACACCTCGGCGAACCACGCGTCGAGAGCAGGCGGTTCTATTATCAGCAGTACGTCGCCGGCACGCCGTGCAGCGCCGTGTTCGTAGGGGCACAAGGCAAGGCCCTCTGGCTCGGGGCGACGCAACAACTGATCGGCACGTCATGGACCGGAGCGAGGGGTTTTGAGTACGCCGGTTCGCTGGGCCCGTTGGATGTCCGTCCCGATCAGCGGCGACAGTGGGAGCGTATCGGACACGCTCTGGCCGGCCGCTTCGGGCTGTCGGGCCTGTTCGGCGTCGATGCGGTGATGACCGAGGACGCGATTTGGGTCGTCGAAGTGAATCCGCGGTATACGGCCTCGGTCGAAGTCATCGAGTTGGCGTGCGACGTCGCGACGATGGTCGTGCATGTGCTCGCCTGCCGCGGCGGCGAGTTGCCCGAGAAATGGCCCATGGTTTCACAACCGCATGCTGCTCCTGGCCGAGACGGTTTGAGGCCGCGCGTCGGCAAAGCGATCATCTACGCCCGGACGTCGGGGCGCGTTCCGACCGATTTCGGCGCCTTCGTTCGCCGCCTGAACCAGGACCCCGCGCGCCCCGCTGTGGCCGACATCTCGCCATGCGGCCGCGAATTCTCCGCTGGCGAGCCCCTGGTCACCGCGCTGGCCTACGCACCCTCCCTGCCCGCCGTCGAGCAATCGCTGCGACAAACCGTCGCCTCGGTGCAAGCTGCATTGGGCGGCGTGTAACGGATTGTTCCCTGGTAAAGCTTCGTCGAACTCGACTCGCGTCCTCCATCGCCCGCCCCCCACCATGCGATTGGTTTTGAGTGTGATTGTCGGGGAATCGGCCTTGCCTTGATTTTTCTGGGTATTGGCTGCAGATCATGAATGGCGTGCTGACCTGCGATATTTCGATGAGTCCGTCTTTGGCTGTGGGCCAGCCAAGGGACGAGTTCAGCCAAGGGGTGGCCCTGCGATTCATGACATGCACGACCGCGATCCCGTGTCGGCGACAAACAAATCCACCCTCGCCAAGCGTGCCATCGTCGACATCCGCAATTACCGCAGCCAGCCAACCGATACAAAGCATGACGACGAAATTACACTGATCCCCAAAATTGTTATCAAGCAGGGGGACCGAGGAGAGAATCGCACCCCCCGCGTTAACCGTTTTCTTTACTGTCGGAACGGGCGTGGTGAGGATTTGATGGTTACGCAGTCAGCCCGGCGCGCGACGCCACTTCCACGATTGCATTAAGCTTCTGGACGATCTCATCGGCGATCTCGTTGGCCGGCACGAGCTTGGCAAGTCGGTGGTAATCCGCCTTTCGAAACGTGATTGGCAGGTCGAGTTTCTTGAAGAACTTTCTGAACAGGGGGTCCAAGAATTCGTCCGTAGCCTTTATGTCGGGGGACCATGGATCGGGCTGACCAAGTGTTTCCAGGGCGGCGGCGACTTCGCGAATTGCGTCGCGCATCGCCGTTTCGCGTCGCGAGCTTTCGGCCTGTTCAAACAAATCGTATGCCCGTTCGCCGCGCGCGTAACCGATCAGCACATCTTCGGTGCAGAAGTAGTTCTCCAACTCCCGACGGGACCACATCATTTCCCAAAGTGGCGTCCCTTCGTGCAACGCGGCACTGATGCGATCGAAAACAGCGATTCCAACAAGCTCGGGTTTTGCTTCCCGAAGTCCGTAGAAGAGGTCACGGGCCTTCTGGGGGAGGTTCGTGGAAACATAATGCACGAACGGCCGCTCCAGCAAAGCCGCGGCCGGATGTTCCAGAGTGCGCGCAAACGACTGCAGTATTGCCAAGTCCGTCGGTCCTTCCAAGAATATCATCCATCCTGCCGCTTCCGCTTGGTAGTACTGGTCCCACCCAATATCGGTCAGCGACTTGATGATCTGATTTCCTCGATCGTTCAGCGTATGGGGCTGTCCCACGAAAGCAATCACCTTTCCCCGGCCGGCGGCTTCCGTGAGCACGACCTCGGAATGACTCGCTGCAATAATCTGAGCGCCTTGTTGCTCCGCGACTTCCGTAATCAGGCGAAAAGTCTGACGTTGCCTAAGGATTTCGAGATGGGCGTCCGGTTCGTCCAGAAGTAACACCGTCTCCGGATTTGCATAGAGATGGGCCAGCAGGAGCAGGGTCTGCTGGAGGCCGCGGCCCGCGCTGGACAAATCCAGCGTCATGGGATCCTTCTCATCGCGAGCCTTTTCCTCGTAATCCATGAGGATTTCACTTCGTTCCGCAATGTAGTCCGGCGGGTTAAGCGTCACTCCAAAAAGATTCGAGACATGTCTTACGAGCGCCTCCCAGCTCGACTTGTCGTCTCCACTGTAAAGCTTATAGCACATGTTTCGCAGGACTTGCGCCGTCTGTCCCTGACCAACCAGGAACCCGATCTCCCCCGGCTCCTTGATGAATTCCCGGTCGGCCAGTCCCGACATGGGCGGAAGATACGCCACACGGACGGAACTTGCTTCGTCGGGGACCTCCGAGAACCTCGCATCCTTAACTTGCACGTCTTCATACCCCTGCTGCCGAATGGGCCGACAAACGAAGGATTCCTCGTTCTGGTAGTCGAATTCAAATCCACATTGCCAAGCCCGATTGGCGGTGACGCCTTCGACGACAACATCAACGCGGATGTTACGTGTCCTTTGTTTCCCTTCGATTGTCTGGACGTTTCTGGTGTGCAAGGCCCGCCACAGGAGATTGGCTGTCGGTACCGGAACAGCGATCAGATCAC
>Ga0366818_10218_pt1 | contig 17999 bp, 14 predicted proteins | sample TotcelFGM3001N14_FD_207090 | JGI IMG/M metagenome (GOLD analysis project Ga0366818, IMG submission 207090) | Enriched cells from coal bed in the Powder River Basin, Montana, United States - Total cells FGM rep3 HSBNCT.FGM.300.1.N14 ...
TCCTCGTAATATTCCGGGACGGCCACAACGTAATTGCCGTTTTCTTCTTGGCGCTCAATCCGGAGCGGGACGGAGGTTTTAACCATGCCTGTAACCCCGGCCAACTCTTCCTCAGGGGTCGGGGGCCGGGTGATAGAAATCGATTCCGGCAAGCTTGCCAGCAATTTTTCCACGCTGTCTTTCCCGGCGCCGGGAAAAACAAAGGTCATGGTATGCTTGTATAAATCCATGTCCGTGGTTACCCGGTCCATATTGCGGATAACGCTGAACATGCTGATCCCAGACCCCGGCTTGCTGGCTTCCTTCGCTTCTTCTCGAAGTTCCTCGTATAAGGTCTGCTGTTCCGCGGTCATTTCCACTTCTTCGTGCTGCTCGGTCGCCGGCGGTAGAGGTAGGTTTACATCCTTGGCATCTTTCATATTGACGTATTTATGAAAGAGGTTGCGCAAACCGTCCAGGTTTTGAAATCCGGTAAGGCCATCCCGGGTTACGACTTCGGTAGATACCTTAACCTTGTCCACCGGCTCAATCTTCCCGAACACCCGGATAAAGTCATCAACGGTATAAACCCCGAATCTCTCAAAATCTGCCACATCACAGACCAGGCCCAGCATGTTGAAGATTTCAAAGGGGCTGTTGGTTACCGGGGTAGCAGTAAGGAGATAAGCCCCGCGGCCATTATTGTTCGTCCGTAGATAATCCATTTTCATGGTCATATCGACGGCTCGTTTCGATGCCGGGGCGGTGGGTAGATAGGCTATCTGTCCAGTTTCCTTGCCGGACTCCATACTGTTCTTGAAAAAATGGGCCTCATCACAGATTACCGCATCAAAACCCATGTCCTCATAGTAGGGGAATTCACCTTTCTTGCTGGTGCCTTCATCAGAATAAATCTGACGGTAACGATCCATTTGCTTGGCTTCATCGTAGGAGATCTTGTCTTTGCCTTTGCCCAAGTCCGGTTTGTCGTCGTTGGTCAGCACAGATATGGCTAAACGGTCACTGATAAGCTGTTTTCCAACCATCTTGTCAGTGTATTTCATCTTGGAAGAAGCCTTCATGGGGATGGCCCCAAACTTCTCCAAGGTCATTACCACCAGGGACAAATTAGTCTGGGGTATCTTCCACATTTTCTCGTAGACTTCTTGGGGGCTGTCCGCGACCAGAACGTCCTGGTATTCCACCTGGCCGGTGTATTTGTTCTTTTTGGGGTTGCCGTATTCGTCTTTGACGACCTCTTGCACCGGTTTATCACCGGCCATTTTGGGGTCAAACCCCACAAACAGCACATCATGGTGATTGTCTAAGAACATCTTGGACTCGTGATACCAGTTGGCCAAGACCGCCTTCGGGACGACAATACAGGTTTTCTTGGACCGGCCCATCTGTTTGTTGTAAGTGAATAGCCCCAGTGCCTGAAAAGTTTTGCCCAAACCTACATCGTGGGCCAGAATCCCCCGGCCTTCCTCCGATAACCGCCGGATAGAGGCATTTTGATAGTCATGCAACTTGACCTGGGGGCTTATTTCCTTCAACCCCAAAGGTTCCCCCCCATAAGCAAAGGGCACATAACCGTTAAACTTGACGTTAAAAGCATCAGCTACCTGATCAATCTCGGGATGTTGCTGCATCCAGGCATTGAACCGGTCCTCGATGATCTTGACATTTTGTTTGTAGGCTTCAATATTTTCGGCCTTGGAGGAAGTGACCTTGCCCCCGTTCAAATAGTCGAGGAATTGCTTGTCGAAGCCGTCCAGCTTGCCGGGCAAGGTGAATGAACCAAAGGGGTCGTCATAGTCCTCAACGAACTTGTGGCGATTTATCATCTCGCCGGAAAGGGCTTCTTGTTCTTGGAATGTCTGCACCTTACCGTATTTCAGACCGGGGTAACCGTTTTCACGCAAGAAATCGACAAGATATTTACGGCCATACCATTTCTGTTGGAGCCCGAAAATGATATCTTCCGCCGGGGTCACCTTGCGTTTTAGATTAATTTCGACAATCTGCTTCTGGTATTTGGCAATCAGCCGGTCATCCTGCTCGGTGGCCATGGCCTGAGTCATAGCTACTAATTTGGGGTAAATATCCCCGGCGCAATATCGGCTTATCGGCATAACCATGCCGCCCGGGGTGATGGCAATATTGTCCTCGTGGGCCAGGTCGCCCAGGGATTTTATCTCCTGCTTGCCGGTATAGAGCTTTTGGATATCCTCAAGCTCCATCTCCATGAACCCTTCCCGGACGGCCAGGTGTTCAACAATGGATTGAAGGTTAGTGGAATCATATTGCAAAGCGTTACCGGCCTGCTCCATGGTGCCGGAAAGCAGGTCTGAGAAATTACCTTTGGTATCGACGGCGTTGATGAACAGCCCGAACATCTTGGAAGATGCCCCGGTCAAAAGCAGTTTTTTGTTGTTGAGGGGATGGCCGTATTTATCAATCTCTTTCGTCACCAACTCTTGCAGATAGGCCAATTCAGTCGGTTCGTTGATCCCTTCGGCAATCCTATTCTGATAGCGGCCCAGCAACCCGCCGATAATCGACCCCCGGAATATCTGTTCGTGATATTTGGTCTTGGGCTGGCTCATGGCAAACTCGATGGCTTGTTTCTGCAGGGGGGAAAGCAAGTCCGGATACTGCTTATAGATGTTAAAGACATGCTCGGCTGACAGGTCCAGGGTGGTCTCCGGAGTTGCCAGTTTAGCCTTCAGTTCCTGCATCGAGGACACGCCAAACTTAGATGGGTCAAGGGCAACAATAGACTCATTCTCCTGGATTACCTTGGACCAGTGGCCGTCACTCATCTCATATTCTTGGCCGTTGATGAACTTCCGGTCGCCGTTGGTGTAATTCTTGACGATGGGTTCAGCTATCTCTAAGGCGTTCCAGTCAATCCGGGAGCTGAACTTCTGAGCCAGCTTTCTTTTGAGGCCTTCATTATCTACGTCGCCGTCCACCACCTCCCGGCTCCAACGGTCCCCGGGTGTCTTAGGGACGTATTTCCCCATGATGAACTGCCGGCCTTCACCCTGCCAGTATTGGCCGGAAACAAACTCATTCCAGACCACCTGGGTTGATTTGAGGGTTTCGAAGGGGAGATCATCAATCTTGTCCAAGAGGTCTTGAGGATGCTTTTTAAAGACCACCACGTCCACCACGGTATCGGTGCCCTGGGCGGCAAAGGTCTTGGAGGGCAGCTTGTGCGCGCCTAAGAATTCTGCTTTCTTACTACAAGCAATCCGGAATTTCTCCCAGTCCTTCCCCTTGTTGCCCACAATATTGGTCGGCACCACAAAACAGACCAGGCCGCCCGGTCTAACTTTATCCAGGGCCCGGAGCAGGAAATATCTCTCAATCTGTTTTTCGGATTTATAGGCTGGATCATCGTGGATGCCAGCTCCCCGGGCGTCCCCGAAAGGCACATTGCCGATGATGGCGTCGAAGCTATGGTCCGGCGCTTCTACGGCCAGCTTCTCAAAAGACTGGTTTTTGATCAGGTCTTCGGGGTGCAAGAGCTGGTTGATTTTGGAGGCTACGGGATCAATCTCGGTGCCGGTAATCAATGATCCTTGGGGCTTGGTGGCAGAGAAGACGCCGGCGCCGGTGGACGGCTCCAGAACATTGCCGTTGGCGTAACCGTTGGCGGCCAGGGCATCCCAGACCCCTTCGGCCACGTGCGTCGGGGTGTAGTATTCAAACTGGGAGTTCTGGGTTAAGCCCCCCTTGCCGGAATACTGTTGCAGGATGTCCCGTTCCTTACCGGTCAAGTCCCCGGAGTTATGGACACGAGAAAGGATTTCTTTGCATTGCTCGTTAATCTCTTCCCTGGCCTTGATGCCTTTGACCTTGAGGCCGAAGTCGGTAGTCTCGCCTTTGTAGTCGATTGGGGTTTCCGGGGGTTCCTGGCCGGGGATATCGCTTTGTTTCAAGCTAAAGACTTTGCGAAAGACCTCAGCAATGTCCAGGAAAGATGTAGCTGAATTGATTGCCTCTCTATACCAGGGGCTTACGACAGCAGCAGGCATATTATTGGTTCCTTTTTATTCAGAAACATTAAAAATTTTCCCAAAAACCATGGCGATATCATCGAATGACTGGGCATTCTGTATAGCTGCCTCCCACGGGCGGGGATTCTCGGCTCGTTCTAAAATCGTATCGTCGGGCTTGATTTTCGCGGGGGGAGTGGGTATATTTTGATTATCAACCTCTGCACCCACGGTAGGACGAGTACGTATAGGCCCGCTGTGCGTAGGCCCGGCCGAGTCGCTAACCTCGCCGGGTCCACCAGAGGTAATATCCTTCCAACCAGACAATAGCCAAACTATCTCACGTTTTTCCTTGTGTAATGAGAGAACAGCCGTATACCCCATAAATCCAATATCAACACGTTCCCCCATCGGTGGGCCATATCTTTTTCTGACCTGACCCTTTGCAATGACCTCCACGAGTTTTAAAACAACATCTTCCCCTCGTTGCCCCAGTAATTCCCTAATATGCTTGCCTTCCCAATCTCTTTTGGCGATGATCTTGGCAATGCCGTAACTTCCCCGGAAATTAGGTGGAGCACCTTTTGATATTCCCCAGTAAAAAGCAATCCACCCCAGGTCCTGCCGAAACATTGCCCTTGGCTCATTGACATGCCTGGAGATAACTCGCTTCATTGCCTCCAGGCCTCGGGAAATATTCTCTCCAACGGTTACCGGAGTCATGACCTCGGCACTCTCAGTCAATATCTCGCCCGGAGCAAAATTGCCAATGGTCGGCCTGGTGTGAATCAATTGATCATAGGTCTTGCCGAAATAGTCACTAGCCTTGAATGATGGGTCACCAAAGTTCCCCCACCAGGTCAAAAGCCAGACCTTGTCCTCACCTTCATGGTAGGCCAGCAGGTCAGCAGTATAATCTCCAAGGCCGATCACCACCCGTTCCACCGGATCGGTGTAGCGGGCGATAATCCGGCCTCGAACTATGACCTCGACCAACTTTAGGGCTAGGTCTTTGCCGGTCGGCCCTTGATACCCTGAAATATTGGCGAGATTCCAGTCTTGTTTGGCGATGATCTTGGCCACCCCGGAGCTACCCGAGAAGCTTGGCCCCGATCCTTTCAACTCCCCCCAATAGAAGGCCACCCAACCTAAGTCGGGTCTGTTTACGGCCCTGGGGGTATTAACATGCAGATAGATAACCTGGCGCATGGCGACTCGGCCGGCCGCAAGGATCTGGGATTGGGATAGAAGAGAAGAAGGGGTATCAGCCGATTCAAACAGACCAGTCTTCTTTATCCCCAGACCATCGAGAGTAGCCTGTTGCCCGGAATATTTTCCTGATAGCTGTTTCAGCATCCTTTCTCGCTCCAGGGCTCTGATATTACCCTGGGCCAGCCGCTTGAACATTTCATCATCTTGGGCCAATATTTGGGCCTGCTCTTCCGATATCCCCGGCATGGCCCGCTTGACCATAGATACCCGGTCGGTGGGCAGTTCTTTGGGTTTTGCGGGTTGTGCCGGCTCTGCACCAAACAGATTCAACGAAGCGGCGTCCAGTTCCCCGTTTGCTGTTCTTCCTCGATCTGATCCAGGTTCCGGTTCACCAACGCTGCCAACTTCGAGTCTGACTTCTTCAACGTGCTGGCCAGGATCCGGGCCAGTCCGGGAGGTAAGGTTTCGGTAGTCGGTTCGGACGGCTTCTTTGATTCGCTCATAAGATTCCCTCAATACCTTTTTCTTCAACACCCTGGGGCCGGTATCAGCCAGTTGGCGGGCTGTTTCCTGCAGGATAGTGTTGGTCTGCGTGCCCTGGTAGTAGGCCGTCTTGTCCAAAATATCCAGCATCAAAGCGGCATCCTGTGAAATCACCTGATTGGTTTCCGGATCGATGACATTGTTGGCCTCGGACAGCCGTTCCTTTTTGCGTTCTACCAAACCGAAAAGACTTCTATCCTCGCGTAATAACCGCTTCGCATAATCCAGGATTTCCGCCTGCTCGACCATCAGACTCTGCTGGATGTCTTCTTCACCGAAAAGAGTATGCCGCTTTTCGCTTCTGACCGCGGACATCCGGCCGATCCGGATAAGCTCTTTCAGTTTGGAATTGGAAATATCCCGCCCGGTCTGCTCTAATTTTTTCAGGGACTGATAAATGGCGATTTGCGCCGGCTGGTTGTCGGCCAACTCCTTACCGATGATGGCGCCCCGTTCCATGGGGAATCGGCCCATAACCACTTCCTGAAAAATCACGTCAGCCAGGTTGCTCAGGTCCAGGGCTTGCTGAGTCTTGGTCTCCGTCATGGAAATGCCTTCGGCCTCCAGGTCCTGGGTCGATTTGCCGGAATCCCGGATAAACTTGGCAAAGTCGATGGGGTTGCCCCGGCCTTCGGCAATATTGATAAGTGCGCCCAGGGCCCGGGCTTGTTCCGGAGTCCATTCTTTGGCGTCCAGGATTTGCGACCGGATATTTTTAACTCCTAACCGTTTGGCGACCGATAGCCGTTGGTGTCCATTCACTACAAAGATGTTGCCGTCAGCATCTCGCCAAAGGGTCAGCACTCCGGAGATAGCTTCATTCCATTTGGCTACATCCCTAAGGGCTAAGCCGGCCCCGGTCTGGGCCTCAGAGTTGAGTTTGAACTGAAAGCGTTCCGGGTCGGTAAGGATAATATTAGTGGGAACCGGCTTGACCTCTACGGTATCGAGGTCCGGGGGTAGGCTGACCCGGAAGAGCTTTTGAAAGACTCCAGCGATGTCCTCAAAGGATTGAGCTGCATTTATTGTTGTTCTCCAAAAAGGAGGAGTATCCAAGGCCATTTTCATTGGGAGGTCAGCACACTTTCCATGATCATCTGGGCCTGATCCACATGGGCATCGCAGTATTTAACCACCGGCTCCTTGACCGGATCCACGGTGTTGATTTCGGCAATGATCTCCTTGAGGATTTTCAGGAAGACCGCAGGGGTTTCACTATTGTATTTGCCGTCGATCAAGGCCTGGAGTTTCTCGTTTTGGATGGCCTGCTCGGGTTGGGTATCTATGGCCACCTGGAGTTTGGCAAAGGCATCCTCAATTTCTTTTTGAAGAGCTCTTTTTTCTTTAATACCCAAACCACCGGCATTGAGGCTCGCAAGCCCCCCATCAATAATCTTTTGTAAGGCTCGTTTTTCTTTGATTCCCAGCATATCAGGCTGCCTTTTTTCTTAAAAGACCGGAAAGATGATCTGCGGCTTGGTTAAGCAAAGCATCATATTGTTCCAACAAGCCGGCCGCTTCCAATTCATCGATAGCTTGATCAATCAGATCTCCCGCCTTGGTGGTATCGGTATCGTATTTACCAGCCAGGATATCGTTGAGGACAGCGATAGACGGCGGCTCGGTAGGTGTAGGTTCCTGGGGCTGTGGTTCGGGCGGTGGCGTTACTTCCGGCTCCGGGGTTACCTGTGGTTCTTCAACGGCCGCAGGCTGTTCAGGTTCATCAGGGGCTTGGGGTTCCTCAGAAGGCGCGGGCGGCTCCGGCTCTGCCCCGGCTACCTTGTTCGATGCTTTAAGATCGGCAACATAGGCGTCCCATTCTTCCTGGGACATTTCACCCTTACTAAACATTTGGTAAACCTTGCCCGCGTCCAGGGCATCCTGCAAACGAATTCCCGGCACTACCTGCGTCCCTAAAAGTTGGTATGCTTTGTCTAAGTCGGGATTAGCCCCGCTTCGTTCCGGGGTAAATCCGGCTGCAATGGCCTGTAATAATTCGTCAGTATTCATTTCTGCCAGGGGTTTGGTTGGGGTTTCGGGTTCGGGGGTTGGAGTCGGTTCGGGTTGTGGATCCGTCCCCTTTGTCATTAAGGTCGAAAGGAAATAATCATCAATGAATTTAAGGGCCTTCTTAACCATAGCGTCTACGCCATTGATTCCCTTGCAAGTGAAATCCTTTTCCTCAGTAGCTCCGGTATCAGAAATATAATTTACGGCTAAATAAAAACCCTTTTTGCCTTGGGTTATACCCTCAATAACAGTCAAGCCCTTGGGTTTGCCATCTTGACCGGTTCCCTTAGCTTCATAGAACTTATTACTCTCGTTAAAGGTGAATTCTCTTTTGAGTAATTCATTCTGAAAGTCGGTCTGCTTAGTTTGAAAATCGTTTTGCGCCGATGTTTCGCCGCCCTCAGTAGTTGCCTCGCCGCTTGCCTCGGTTCCAACCCCGGCCTTACCCTTATTGGCCGCTTGTTGGGCTTTTAATTGGGAAATCCGATCTTCCAACCCCTGATTAAACTCCTTAACCTTGGCCAACAAACCGGTGGCATTGGCAATCTCGATATCCAGTTGGTCTCCCCGATCCTGGCTATCCTTCAATTGCGCCATGAGGTCCTGGTTGGCTTTCTCCCGTTCCTGGACGGTAGTCTGCAATTCCGCCATCCTGGCTTTCTGTTCGGTTACGCCCTTTTGCCGGGCCTGGAACTCGGCGGAGTTTTTCCCCACAAGCTGGCTGACCCTCTGCCCCAGGGATTCCAAGCTGACGTCCCGGCCCTCTTCCGGCGAGACAACGTGGGTGATGTCTCGCTTATTGAGCAACCAACGATAGGCGATAATTTCATCGCCGGCGGTGATCTTCTTCTTATCTCCCTCGGGGCTGTGGAAGATGATGCTGATCACCTGGCCGTCGCTTAAGGGTATCTGGACGGTGACCGAGGCGAACATCCCGGAGGTCTTGGGCTGGCCCACAATGGGGGTCAGGGCGGTAATGCCGCTGTCGGCCAGGTGTTTGTTAAATACCTTTTGCAAGGCCTCCATTTTCTGTTGGGTCCTGGCAAAGGTCTTGACCGTGATCGCCTCGAAAATATCGACCGTAAGGAGCTCGCCCGGGTTGTACTCGGCGTCTATTTCCTCCAAAGAGGCGGATTCGTATAAAAGTAATTCCTTGCCCCGGTCAGCAATAAGGTGATAGTAATGTTCGGCTAATTCAGTCTGAGAAAAACCCTTGGGGAAGAAATCCAGGCCTAATCTGATTCTGGTTCCACGGTACGGACTATACATCTCCCATCCTCCTAGACAGCCGCCTGTAACTGCTCCAGCTCTTTTTGCAGGTCATCGCTTCTGGCTTTCTCGGTATCGATCTCGGTCTTAATATCGGCCAGTTGTTTTTCTTTGGCGCCGATGCCGGTCTTCAAGGTTTCAATCTGGCCTGTAACTTCCTCATTCATAGATTGATATTCATCGGCCCTGGCCTGTAACTGTTCCACCATTTCCGCGGAAGACGCCTTGACCGGCTTGGGTAAGGGCTCCGTCACCTTTTGCCGGGCCAGTTGCTTTTCCCGCTGCTTCTTGAAATTGGCCTCGTTAGCGTCGATATAGGCCACCACTTCCAATAGGGCCTTGTCCATATCGTCCGAGTGCTTGATGGGGATAACCTTATTGTTCAGCTTGACCTGGAAGATGGAGCCGCCGGCCTTGGCCTTAATGAGCAGCTTCTGGCCGCTCTCAAATTCCAGGGTAGCCGATTTTACCTGAAACCCCGATTCCCGTTTCGGTTTGTTGTCGGCCTCGACGTTGACGACTACCAGGCCGTGTTTTTTCAGGGCCTGCAGGACCGGCTTGAGGCCTTCTTGGGTGAATTTATCGAAGTTGATTTGAATCATGGCTTCTCCATCTTTTCTTTTTCTCGAACAGCAGTCATGAGACTATCGGCTAATGACCTGAACCCAGTGGAAGTCTGAATAAATTCAGCATCATTTCGGTAATGATCCAGTTTCTCCAGCTTCAAAACGAATAAACAGGCGATGTGGATCGAATTGCAAACCAAATCAACCGGGTCTTCCATGGATTTAGACCTCCTTAGTAGGCCGTCCGGTTCTCCATCTTATTCGCATACCCTGCCAATCCCATTCATGCTTGAGGGCCTCTTTGGGTTACTGAGCCGCGCTCACCCCGGACAGCTTCTCTTTAAGCCTTTTTCCATAGTAAAAGGCGATGATTCCTCCCAGGATGGCGTATTCTTCCATCGACAGGGGCACCCGCTGATAACCGAAATAGGGCGACATGGCGTTCCAGAAAATTAAACCCTGAGCGCCATAACCGCCCATTACCGTGACGCCGGCGCGCAGGGAGTTCATAATCTTCCCCGCATGCTCGAGGGCCACCCGCTCATTGGCGCGGGCGTCGGCCAGATCCTCCAGTTCTTTGGACAGGGGCCCCATCATCTGCTCGTAGAGCAGGCCCTGCAGGCGAAATTGTTCGGCCTGTCGCTCCTCTTCGGTCATGGACTTAGGAAAAAAAAGTCGGCAATCTTGTTAGCTAATCCCCCCACCACCGGGAGTAAGCTTAGTAGTGGTAACATGACGTTTCCTCCTTATCTATTGCCTGGTAAGTTCGGCTTGCAGGCGAGAGAGAGCATCTCGCCGTTCATCGATGTTTAACCTTCGCCGGACACTGGCCTGGACGGCCTGGCTATTCCTACTGAAGTAACGGCTGGTATTGGAGCATTCGTCGTAGATCAGGTTGATAATGGCGGCATCGTCCAGGTCTCCGAGCTTTCTGCCGGCTAAAGCCCGGGTAATAACGGTGGCGGCTCCGCTCGGTCCGTGTTGCACGGCCCTGGACCAGATAACATCCTGCATCGTCTTGCTGCGTTGGGTCAGGTCCACCCCTTGGGCCAAAAGTTTCTTGACGGCTGGATCGTAATGAGTACGCTTAATATAGTCGTGTTGAGCTGCGCTGAATTCCTGCCCTTCCGAGCCGGCCGCCAGTTGTTTCCATTTGGCGCTGAACCCTGCGGTGCCTGGAGCAAGGCCCTGGAACTCGTAGGCCCATTTACAACTGCGCACAAACAGAGCCACCGTACTCCCTTCGCCGCCCCTGGATATCATTTGGTAGGTGCCGTAGGAGACGCCGCCGGCATCTCCCCTTCCGGAGGAGATGGTTCCAGGTCCACAGTTCCCGGATTCGTATTTCTTGGAGAGCGACCCCAGAGTCTCAGAGACATAGGTAAGCGCTACTTCCGCATGAGGCTCTGGAGGTTGCTCTTCTTGCTCCACTTCCGGCTTTTCCGGGGCGGACGTATCGAGTAAGGCCTCCCAAGTCAAAGGACCGACAATGCCGTCCACCTCCAGGTCGTTCTCTTCCTGGAACTCGATAACGGCGGCCCTGGTGTCGCCACCGAAAATTCCATCAATATCGTCGGAATCAAACTCCAATAGGGATTGAAGGGTAACGACGTCCTCCCCCTGGCTCCCGATTTCCAACATTCTTCTTGACATGGTTTTTCCTTTCTCCGGACTTGGCAGTTATTTTTATTTTCCGGCGGTTGCCCTAATTTCTATGATTACCTGCAAAACTTCCTTCATTTCTTTTCTTAAGCCATCAATTGCTTCCCAAACAATAAGGTTTGAACCCTTGACCTCATCAATTGATTTAATGAGGTTTTCGATCTTGGCTTCAAAACCGCTATGGTCTTTGCAGGGCAGTAAGCCCTGCAGAACCTTCAAGCATTCCTGGCAATTGCCACGGACAGACGGGAGGGTGTGCAATTCTTGGTTTCCTTGCACCCCTTGGACGCTGACATTTACTCCCCCCGGTTTCTCACTGTTGTTGCCTTTGTTCAGAAAGCGGCTTACCGCTTCCAGACCCTTGCCTCCCGAAAGTCCGATCCCAACGGAAATGCCCAAGACGCCCAGCGCCAGTAATAAATAATAGTGTTCATGGCCAACCGCAGTCATATTCTCCTCCTTCTAAACACTATCTTCCCAACTTAGTCAGAATCCAGCATCGTGGCCACATCCGCCAGACCGTAAGCCTCCCAATCAGGATCCGGGATAGCGGCGATTTGCGAAGCGCAATCGGCTATGGCCGCGGACTTGGCGGCTTCATCAATAGTTCTGACTTCGAACTGAGCATCTAAGTATCCGGCCTGCATTTGGGCTTTTCTGTATGCCAATTCAGATAGGGCAATCATTCGGGCCTTTTCTTTTTCTGTCATTTCGGTATCAACATAAGCTTTTTCGATAGCTTGGCGTTGAGTCTCATAGGCTAAAAACAGGTCTTGCGATGTCATTTGTTCCTCCCTATATTTTTACTCTATAGCCCCTACAGGCAAAGTCTCGCTGTGAGGCATCGGTGCATCTCATATATACGGTTTGGGGAGCTGCTGGATTTAACTGATAATCAAACATCGGAGAAATATTGTAATACCCATCCATAAGTATTCCTGAAGTTGGGAATTGGTGAGTTATTCTATTGTCCACCCCACTCGAATCCCAGGCAATGGATGCCGACCAAATTGTGTTGCTGGTATTGGATGGCTGTAACATTGCGGTGCAGGCGATAGGGGGGACGCTTGCCAGGGTTTTAGAAGTCCAGGAAGCGGTTGCATGAGTTATCTCAGTTTGCGTAAACTCCAATAAAACCACTCTATCGCCATATTGAGATACCTTAACGAATCTTGGCCCCGTAGTGGCATAGACAGCAGACAACAATTTCCAATAAATATAACCGCTCGGCAAAGATGGTGATGTAGAGGACGTAGATAATAGAGTGCTTACGGTCCCGTCGGCCTTTCCAATAAAAAACGGATAATACCAGGTTGCCGCCGTAAATGTTCCATTATCTAATCCCCCTGCGCCAGATGCCAGAGCATTCACAGTTCCGGATGGAGCGTTAAAATACTTTAAATTTCCGCTGGCATCCCGCATTACCACCCCATCGGCGGAGATATCTAATTGTGTATTAGGAGTGGTAGCATTGTTTTTTATGGTAAGGTTGGAGAAAAAACCTCTAAGAAGCTCAGGCGGAGCCCAAACTGGACTGTTATCAGGGCCGGTGTTTTTCAAATACTGACCCGGCGAAGCAGACTTCGCCAAAACAGAGATTTCATTGGCCGCCGAGCCATACAGCAAGTCCCCTTGAGCTACAGACGTTAACCCGGTCCCGCCTTTATCCACGGCCTGAACATGCGTGGTCGCGGCTTTCCCATCTAACTGACCCTGAAGAGCCGCAGTAACGCCATCCAAACATTGAAATTCATCATTCGACACAGCTCCATTGCCTAACTTAGCTGCATCAATACCGCTGGGCATATCTCCGGCGGCAATCGGGCCCCAAATGGGGTTATTATTAGTCCCGGAATTTTTGATAAACCGGCTTGCCTCAGTAGATTTGACTAATTTGGCGATGACATTCTCAGCCGAGCCGTAAAGCAAATCCCCCTGGGCCACTGAAGTCAAGCCGGTGCCGCCTTTGTCTACGGCCTGAACGTGGTTTCCCGTGGCGGTGACAATATCCGCCTCGATATCATCTATCCGGGCATCCAGATTGGCCTGGCCGCCGCGAGCGGTCTGAATCTCCGCTTGCAAATCGTCAATGTCGCTCTCAGCCGAGGTCATCCGGGTCTCATGATTCCCGAAGTTTTCGTCGATCTCTTCATAAGTGATATTCCACAGACCCGGGACGGCATCCGGTTCGTTGTCGGGTATCTTCGTTAGGACGGGATTCGGTAAAGCCATCTTTTGTGCTCCTATACGGCTAGAATCATAATTAGAATTTCAGCTTGATCTTCACTTCGAAGTATTCATCGTCGCCCAGAATCTTGGCGGCCATGTTTTTAAAGCCCACCAGGTTGCCCTCCGCATCCAGCAACCCCACTTCGGAAATCGTCACCCCGGTCAGTTCGTTTTTCTCCACCCGCCCGACCGCGGTTACCGAGTAGGCATCTTCCTGGTATTTGTTGTTCAGAGGTTTCCTGAGCATTTCGTTGGCCAGGGCAGCGGCCGCCGGATCCTCAGCCAGAGGAGCGCCGTTCTCAGGATTATGGCCGCCGCTGCCAAAGGCGATATGGGTAATCAACGGCAGGGCTGCATTATTATAAAAATGGCCGGCCAGCCTTTGGCGGTGGCCGTAGGTCGTAGTCGCGTTGGCCATTGACTAATTCTCCCGGCTAAAAGTAAATTCCATTTCGAGATTGCACCCCTTGATTTTTATGCCGTTGCCCGGGCCCACCTTCCAGGTCCCGTCCAGCCGATTGGCGCAACCGAGATGAGTGGAAGGAGATAGATTAATTTCTGCTCTTAAGGTGGATTGATGTTCGAGCCGCGTATCCACCGGGAGCAGGGGATAGGCCCGATAGAGAAACCCGTCGAAGACGATATGGAGCGGCTTAGTCTGACTTATCCGCTGGCGGAGAATATCGATCCATTTCAGGTCCTTAATGGTGGCCCAATCAATGGCGATCATCCCGCGGGAAGTCAAATAGACCGAGGGATACCCTAACTTTTTAGGAGGGGTGGCCCCAACCTGCCAACTACCGTCAACCTTCAGACATGGTTTCCCTATGGTTACAGCGGTTTTTTCCTTTACTTTCCAGGTGCCGTCCAAACGCCACGGTGATTCGGTCAACCATCCGGGAAGGATTTCGTAGGCCGTATAAAACTTGACTCCGTATCTAGTCCAGGTCGGTGCATAAAGAGGCACCCATTCCACGCTGATCTCCGGACAGGCCCGGGCCATCGAGGCCAGAAAGGGGATATTGGTTTCTTTTTGGTGGATCTCGTATTTCCGGATAGCGCAAGCTATAGGAAGATTTTCTTCCGGCAAATCGTTCTCGTAATATCCCCCTAACTCTCTCAGGATTTGTAATTGACCGTCGCTATCGGCGGTATAAATTGAGCGTGAATTTCGGGCTTTCTCTATTTCCGGATCGAAGAGCTCGGCCCAAAACTCCTGGACGGCCTCGGCAAACTGTTGCCAGCGGGGGGTATCCCTCTTAACCGGCGATAGTCTTTTGGTCAGCCAACCGATCATAGATAGTCAAACTCGATCATGGAATTATTAAGGTCGATATAATTCATTTCATTCAGAGTTGAAGGAGCAATAGTGCCGGCAAAGGTCACATTAAAATAAGCCCCTTTTGCCGCAAAATGTCCGCTATCGTTAATGAGCCTATAAAAATCCTTCATCAGCACTTCCGGCAGTCTTTCGGTGGAATCTTTGCCGTAATTCTTGATGAAAGCCGATTTGATATCCTGGATTACCGTGCTGATTACGGCAGTCCGAGCCACTACGCCGGTGATCTTGACGGTGAAGGTGGACTCCAACGGGGCCATCCACTTGAAGGTTTGATTCATGAGGGGGACCAAGGATAGCTGCTCCATACATTTGGTTCCGATATCGCCATCATTGGGGTCGTAGGCCGAAACGAATATCTTATTGATGTTGGAGTAACGAAATCCCCTTAAAGCTGTTTCCTCAGTTTCGCCCCAAATTTTTAGCCAGATAATTCCTGGGAAAGCGCGTCTTAAAAAATATTCGTAGTCGTTTTGCCAAACCAGCCGTTCATCATAGGTCGGCCAGTAATGCAGATTACGCTTGGTTTCTTCGATGTCCTCAGCCGCCCGGCCTTCATTGATGGAAGTGACGGTCGCGGCCGTGAGGTTTACTGGATTTTGGTTATAGTCGAGGACCTCACCGACAAGGTGCAAGGGTTGGGACGGGAGTAAGGTCGTATCGCCTTCGGTCAGCCACAATATTGCCTGCACCATTGCTCCAACGGGCAGCATCTTCCCAAAATTGCCATTACCGAAGCGGACACCGATCTGATCGTTGTGAGAGAAAAATTCATCGTAAGTCCGGGAATCAGCCGCGGTATTCTGGAATAAGCGAGAATATTCCCAACGGCTGGAGCCATTGCCGTCATTAATATCCACCCACACCTCGATCTCGTGAATCTTATAGGTCAGGGCACGATCAAACAGAATCTCATAGAACGCCTTCGGGGCTGTGACCGTATGGCTGACTTCCTCTTTAACCAATTGTTTGACCGCTACATTAACCGAAGCTCCAGGCGCCACTTCGATAGCCGCAGCCGTGACATAATATAAGGAGGTGTCGGAGAGAAACGGCTGATGGAGGGGCAAGGAGAAGGCGGCTGAACCGTTATTGGTAACGGCCACGGTCCCGGTGGCCGGCTCCGGCTTCCGGGGGATATATTCCCGGTCTTCGACGTGGGCCAGGATGCTGGCCCGGTTCAAAGCCGTGGAAAGGAAAAATTCCTGCACGGTCCGCTCCACCTTCCACAAGGCCTCCCGCAAGGCCCAGCTTTGGAAGACAGCCAGCATCTTGACGAACTGGGACTTGATCATCAGCTTCCAATCTTCTTTGGCGCCGATGATCTCTTGGAATTTCGCGATGGCTTCGTCTTTGCTGATCATGATTCCCTAGATGCTAACGCTCTGTGCATACACGCCGAGTTGGTGCAGAATAATCACCTGACACAAATCGATTTCCACAAAATTGACCCTGATGACGCTGATGACTAAATCTGGAATATCTAAAGGCATCTTCTCCGCAATGGCCATCTCCATAATGGGAGCTAAATCGGAACCATCCGGCTCATGCTGAAAGGCGCTCAGGTTATGACCCCAGGAGGGGTAATCGGCCACCGTCCCGGCTGGACACTCCAACCATTCCGTGATCCGTTCGGCCATGGCCTGCTCATCGTCGTAGACCTTGACGCCTTGACTCGGCGATAACTGCAAGAGGTGGTCTAATTCCTGGATATCAGCCATAGTCTTATGCCAGATCAAGCGTCATTAGGGTTAAATAGGTGTCGTCAAACTGTATAGGGATGTTCATCGGGGGCACATTGGGAGAGTTGGATTTCTCCCCGGGCCGTGACGATTGGTTGCCCATGAACTTTTCAAACAAACCTACCAGCTTGCCGATTCCTTCCATGCTACCGCCGCCCTTACCTCCAACCGCCCCGGAAATGGCGTTGGCATACCCGCCAAAAACCCCAAATTGGTCGGCCAGACTTTTGGGTGGCGGAACGGCCTTGGGGGTGAGGGAAGCAGTTTGAATCAGGTTTCTTGGATTGGGCAATGTTGCCGGTGTTGGTGTTGACGTAGCCTGAATTGCAGTAGGCGTCCCCCCGCCTCCTACTCCGCCTATCGCGGCCTGGCCGATCTGGATGGTGGCCTGGGCGATGGAAAGGGTAGAAGAGGGTAATCCACCGCCACCGCCGGCAATCGCCGGGGTAACTATGGGGGTTGCTGTGACAGGAGTAGTGGAGGGGACCATCCGCGGACTACCGACAGCAACAGGCATACCGGCAACGGCAGGGGTAACGACAGGAGATGCCGCTGCAACAGCAGGACTAACCGTAGGAGAAACGCCTCCGACTCCCACTTTGCCATCCGCCAAATTCATGAAGGGGTTAGCAGCAGTAGTTTTGGCCGGTAAATCTTTTACATACTGTTCATCGAGTTTCTTCCAAAGTATCCCTCTACCGGCGCTTGGCGAGGCTACAGCTAATTCACCGGTCGGACTGATTTGCAGAGATTCGGCATGGGTTTTGCCGTATTCATAATTCTTGTCCCCCGGTTGCCTTGTCATGGCGATGGTGGTGCCTACGCCTGAATTTCTCAAAGACTCTTTAGTTAAATCACCTCTTTGCATTAAGGGGACATTAAAATTTTTAGACAACGCCGCCGGAATGCCTACGCCTAAATTGCTTGTCGGTAATAGTTTGTTTGAATCTACCCCGGCAGCTTGCAAGCCGGCATTGGTAATGGCTGTGGTGCCTTCACCGCAGTTCAGTTTTTTCTCGGCTGCAACCTGTAAAGCTTTTTGGGTCATTGTTTCTGTAACATTGATGCCGCCGGCACTCATCTGGGCTCGGCGGGTATCCCGACTTAACATCCCCGGGGTCACGCCGGAGGGTAGATCTTGGGTTTGCGAATTTTGAAAAATACCTAACGCTTGCTTGGCATAGTCGCCCCGTTTAGATTCAATTACTTTAGGTTTTTCGTAATTCTTCCCAAAGGACATGGCTGCTGCTACTGGGTCGTTAGGGGTTGCTTGGAGAGCAGACAAGGCACCCTTTTCGCTTCCACGCATCTCATGCATGATAAATTCTAGTTGGGTCTGGAAATCTCCAGCATCAACTCCCTTGGATGCTGCAAACTTTTGTAGGTCTTTGTATCTTCCGTTTACACTCCATTGCCCCGACGCTGGCAAGTCCGACAGAAT
>Ga0366818_10188_pt1 | contig 17936 bp, 19 predicted proteins | sample TotcelFGM3001N14_FD_207090 | JGI IMG/M metagenome (GOLD analysis project Ga0366818, IMG submission 207090) | Enriched cells from coal bed in the Powder River Basin, Montana, United States - Total cells FGM rep3 HSBNCT.FGM.300.1.N14 ...
GGCCGATGGGCAGCCCCCCGGAAGAAAAGCCGCAGGGCACCGAAATGCCGGGAATCCCACCCAGGTTGGCGGAAATGGTAAAGATGTCCGACAGATACATGGTCAGCGGGTCATCCGCCTTTTCTCCCAGCCGGAAGGCCGGGGTGGGAGATACGGGCGTGGCGATCGCCTGGCACTGCCGGAAGGCGGCCTCAAAGTCCCGGCGAATCAAGGCCCGCACCTGGGAGGCCTTCTTATAATAGGCCTCATAATAGCCGGCGGATAGGGCATAGGTTCCCAGCATGATGCGCCGACGCACCTCGGCCCCGAATCCCTGGGACCGGGTTTGAGCGTACATTTCCAGCAAATTCCGGCCTTCGGCCCGAAAGCCGTATTTCACCCCGTCGTAGCGGGCCAGGTTGGAAGACGCCTCGGCCACCGCCAAGACGTAATAGACCGCCACCGCGTACTCGGTGTGGGGAAGGCTGATCTCGACGAGTTCGGCCCCCAGGCCGATCAGGGTCTGCAAGGCCGCCTGGACTGCGGCCGCAACCTCCGGGTCCAGCCCCGCCCCGAAAAATTCCCGGGGGACTCCGATTTTCATCCCGGTGATCTCTTGCCCCAGCTTCTCCTGGTAATCGGGCACCGGGGCGGCTACCGAGGTGGAGTCCTTGGGGTCGTGCCCGGCAATGGCCTGGAGCAGGATGGCCGCATCCCGCACCTCTTTGTTGAGGGGGCCGATCTGATCCAACGAAGAAGCATAGGCCACCAGCCCGTACCGGGAGACCCGGCCATAGGTCGGCTTCAGGCCCACTACGCCGCATAGGGAGGCGGGCTGCCGGATCGAGCCGCCGGTGTCGGAGCCCAGCGAGGCGATGCACAGATCCGCGGCCACCGCTGCGGCCGAACCCCCGGAGGAACCGCCGGGAATATAATCCCGGTTCCAGGGGTTGCGGGAGGGGCCGAAGGCCGAGTTTTCCGTGGAGGAGCCCATGGCGAACTCGTCCATGTTGACCTTGCCCAGAAACACCGCCCCGGCCCGGCGCAGCCGGGCGCAGACGGTGGCGTCATAGGGGGGGACGAAGTTCGCCAGGATACGGGAGCCGCAGGTGGTTTTCAAGCCCCGGGTGACCATGACGTCTTTGAGGGCCAGGGGGATGCCCGTCAGCGGCGTGGCCTCACCCCGGGCCAACATGGCGGCGGCCTCCTGGGCCATGGCCCGGGCGCCGGCCTCATCCACGGTGATATAGGTGTTGAGCTCGCCGTCCCGCGCCTTGATGCGGGCCAGCACGGCCTCGGTCACCTCCACCGGCGACACCTCGCCCCCGGCCAACATCGCCGCCAACCGGCTGAGGCTCAGACTATATAAAGGTTCCGTCATTCAGAACACCTTGGCTTTTCACCGAAAACCGAAAACTGAAAACCGAAAACCGCTTTAAATGATTCGGGGCACCACAAAGGCGCCCTCCTCCCTGGCCGGGGCGTTGGAAAGGGCGGTATCCCGATCAAGACCCTCCCGGACCGCATCCTCCCGGAAGACGTTAAACACCGGGATCACGTGGGCCAGGGGTTCCACCCCGGTCGTGTCCAACTCCTGCAGCTTCTCGACGTAGGCCAGGATGTCATTGAGCTGCCGGGTGAACAGTTCGACTTCTTCAGGCGCCAGGGATAACCGCGCCAGATCGGCCACGTGGAGCACCTCTTCTCGGGTCAGGGCCATGAATTTTTCCTCAATCGCAATGCCATGGCGCCGCCAGGGACCTCATGTTAAAAAGTTTAGCCCCGTCGGCAAAATACCTGCACCGGTGCGTGAGACGCACCCTACGACTCTCAAGGAGGGGCGTCGTACGTACCTAAAATAGCTGGAGAGTGCACCCAGCATAGCCAAGATGGCGGGCCAGTCCCGCCCTACTCGGCTCATTGCGCCGCTTGCCTCAGGCCGGTCAAAAAAACCGGCCCCCTCCCCTGCCGGGCCGGGGCGGACACTACGGCGATTTTTATTATATACTGAAGGATACGCCGGGAACCAAGAGAAATCCATCTTTCCGCCTTCCGGCCCGGAAAATGCGCCGCCAGCCGCCGGACCTCCCCCGCCGCTTTTCGCCTGAGCCCCCAAAAAACCTGGCGGACCTTAACGAAGCCCTTCTCAAGGCAATCTTAATGATATATGAAATAGTTACGTGCGTGGTCAGGAATATTTGGTATTATGGTGGAAAAAGCATTGCCGAATAGGTATAGTTAATCATATATCAATATTTCGGGGGACCTACCTTAACCCTCTCCCCCCGAAGCGGGGGGAGAGGGAGTAACAAATTATGTTGCGAGGTTTAATAACCATAAGGCATTAAATCGGCTCCGCTTTTTCCCCTCTCCCCAATGGGGGAGAGGGCCAGGGTGAGGGGGAAGTATTCTTCCCAGAGCAAAGAGTGCGCAAGCAATTTTATGAATTGTTCGACGATAAAAAACTGACTTAAGGAGATCAACGCCATCCCGGACCACCAGCAATTGCAAGAGATCGCCCGCCAGGTTCGCCTCGACATCGTGGAAATGTTGTTCCGGGCCGGTTCCGGCCATCTGGGCGGCTCACTGTCGGCCGCCGATATCCTGGTAGCGCTCTTTTTCGGCGAGATGCGCGCCAAGGCCGGCGACCCCTGCTGGCTCGACCGGGATCGGTTCATCCTGTCCAAGGGTCACGGGGCTCCGGCCTATTACGCCGTCCTGGCCCGTCTGGGTTATTTTCCCCGGGAAGAACTCCTGAGCCTGCGCCAGTTCGGCAGCATCCTGCAAGGTCATCCCGACTCCGGCTGCACCCCGGGGGTGGAGATCCCCACCGGTTCTCTGGGGCAGGGCCTGTCCATCGCCAACGGCCTGGCCCTGGCGGCCCGTCTCAATGGCCGCGCTAGCCGGGTCTACGCCCTGTTGGGGGATGGCGAAGTGCAGGAAGGCCAGATCTGGGAGGCGGCCATGACCGCGGCCCACTACGGCCTGGACAATCTGGTGGCCATCCTGGACCGCAACCGTCTCCAAATTGACGGCCACACGGCTGAGGTTATGAGCATCGAGCCCATCGCCGACAAGTGGAAGGCCTTCGGCTGGCACACCCTGGAGGTGGACGGCCACGATATCGGCCAGCTCCTGGATGCCTTTACGGCCTGCCGGGGGGTCAAGGGGCGGCCCGGCATGATCATCGCCCATACCGTCAAAGGCAAGGGCGTGTCCATCTTCGAGGGCCAGAAAAAATACCACGGCACCGCGCCGAACCCGGAGGAATATCAGCAGGCCTTGAAGGAGTTGGGGGCCGCGACCGGGCCTCCGGCCTGAATCGAGGATATTGTGGCAGCCAAAGAGAGCACCCGAGTCGAATACGGCAAGACCCTGGCGCAGTTGGGGGCCGAAAACCCTAACATCGTGGTGCTGGACGCCGATCTGTCCGGCTCCACCCAGACCCACCATTTCGCCAAGATATTTAAAGACCGCTTTTTTAACGTCGGCATCGCCGAGCAGGATCTGATGGGCACCGCCGCGGGCCTGGCCCTGGGAGGAAAAATTCCCTTTGCCAGCACCTTCGCCATGTTCGCCACCGGCCGTGCCTGGGAACAGATCCGCCAGACCATCGCCTACGGCAACCTCAATGTCAAGATCGTCGCCTCCCACGGCGGCGTGACGGTGGGAGAAGACGGCGGCTCCCACCAGGCCGTGGAAGACCTGGCCCTGATGCGCATTTTGCCCAATATGGTGGTGCTGGCGCCGGCCGATGGCCCCGAAACCCGGGCCATGATGCGCTGGGCCGCGGCTTATCACGGCCCGGTCTACATGCGCACCGGCCGCCTGGCGGTGCCGGTGATCTACGACGACACCTATGTTTTTGAGATGGGGAGGGGTTCCCGGTTGCGGGAGGGTGGCGACGTCACCCTGATGGGGATAGGGATCATGGTCCAGACCTGCCTGGAGGCCGCCGCCGGGCTGGCCCAAGAAGGCATCGAGGCCCGGGTCCTCAACCTCGGGTGCCTCAAGCCCCTGGACTGGGAACTGGTAGTGGACTCCGCCCGGCGCACCGGGGCCGTGGTTACCGCCGAAGAGCACATGGTCACCGGCGGCCTGGGCAGCGCGGTGAGCGAAATTCTGGCCGAACATTGCCCGGCGCCCTTAAAACGCATCGGCTTACGAGACACGTTCGGCATGTCGGGAAAACCCGAAGCGCTCTTGAAACATTTCGGCCTGACCGCTGAGGATATCAAGCAGGCGGCTTATAAGGTCATAGCCCGGAAAGCCAGCAATCTGGCCTCGCCGGTCATGGACCTCAAAGCCCCCAAACTGGCAGGGAGGTAACATTAGTCCCGTGAATCGACCCCAAGTTTCGAAAACCCCGGGCCTCGGATGGCTCAGATCATCCCGGCGGCTAGGCTTGATTCTTTTAGCCCTGGGTCTGGCGGCGTATTTCCTGCAGCCGGCCTGGGCGGCTCCCCCCGCCTCCAACTATGATTCCCTGCGTCTTTTCACCGAGGCGCTCTTCGAGGTCTCCCAGAAATTTGTCTGGCCCAAGAATGAAGAGGACTTGATGTACGGCTCCCTCAGGGGAATGATGAACTCCCTGGACCCGGACTCTTCCTTCCTCACGGCCAAGGAATACCAGAATTTTCTGCAGGGAGTAAAGGCCGCTCCGGCCGAAGCCGGCATGGATCTGATCGTTAAAGACAATCTCCTCACCGCGGTGAGTGTCATCGATGGCGGCCCGGCGGCCCGGGCCGGTATGAAGCCCGATGACCACATCATCAAGATTGATGGGCAGATGGTCCGCAATCTCACCACTCAAGAGGCCGCCCGGCGCTTCCAAGGCGCCCCCGGCACTGCGTTTAAGTTGCAGATAATCCGCAACGGCGAGGTCAAACCCTTGGATATGACCGTCACCCTGGAACCCCTGGGCGGGAAAACCGTTACCACCAGGTACCTGGACGACGCGGTTGCTTATGTGCGCATACGTTATTTCAATGAAGAAACCCCGGTTGAGTTGGCCAAGGTTTTGAACGATATCAAGCAGCATAAACCTGCGGTCAAGGGAATTATTCTGGACCTGCGCAACAATGCCCGGGGCTCCATGGAGGACGCGGTGCGCAGCGCCTCCTTGTTCCTGGGTAACCAGCAGATCTTGATCGCCAAAGGGCGTTCCCCCAAGACCGAGCAGTCCTATGCGGGCAAAGATCGGGACCTGGTTTTCAAAACCTTACCCCCCATGGTGTTGCTGGTGGACAAGGGAACCGCCCGGGCGGCGGAGATCGTGGCCGCAGCCCTCCGGGATCAGGCTAGGGCCACGTTGCTGGGAGACAAGACCCTGGGCCTCTGCGGCATTACGAAACCCTTCCCTCTGGAAGATGGCTCCGTCCTGATAATGACCGTAGCCCAGTGTTATAGCCCCAAGGGCGCAAAAATCCAGGGTAAAGGCCTGGAACCCGAGGTTCCGGGGCAAAAGCCTTCGGCCGCTAAAGCCCCGGAAAAGGTCCCGGCCCCTGTCGCGTCCCCGGAGCAGGACCCCTGGGTTTTGCAGGCGAAGGACCTGTTGATCTCCGGTAAACCGAAGCCGGTGGCCCAAAAGGGATCGGCTTCTTAAAGCAACCCTATCGAGCGGGAAGGCCGGGAACCGGGACACATGGTCTCCCCCAGGCCTGGCCCCCGCATCAAGGTGATAAAGGCAGATGATGGTACGGAAATCATGGTTTTGGGGTGGGGCGGCCTTGGTCTTGGGCCTGGGCCTCGGCTGGAGTCTCGCCGGACCCGTGTCGGTCTTTGGCCAGCACCCGACTTTCCCGGGGGTCTCCAAGAATCTGCAGCCCTCGCTCTCCCCGGCTCCGATCAGCGACGCCAAGCTGAAAGTGTTTGCCCAGGCACTGGCCCTCATTGAGGAACAGTATCCCGAACCCAAAACTACCAAAGACCTGGTCTATGGCGCCATCCAGGGCACCTTGGGGACCCTTGATCCCCATTCGTCGTTCATGACCCCGGAAGAGTTTCGGGAACTGCAGGTCGAAACCAAGGGGCAGTTCAGCGGTATCGGGATCGAAATTGCCTTGAAGGACCGCGTCTTGACCGTGGTTTCCCCCATTGAAGGCACCCCGGCTTATCAGGCCGGTATGCAGCCCGGCGACCAGATCGTCAAGATCAACGGCACCCCGACGAAAAACGTCACCCTCATGGAAGCCGTAAAACTGATTCGGGGACCCAAAGGCAGCAAGGTCACCCTGACCATCAACCGGGAAGGCTTCCAACAGCCCAAAGATTTCGTCATCACCCGGGAAATCATTCCTATCCGCAGCGTCAAGGCTCGTATTCTGGACGACGGCATCGGTTACATCCGGGTTACCCATTTTCAGGACAAAACCGATAACGATCTCAGGGCTTTTCTCAAGAACATGAAGCAGCGCCTGGTGCCCTTCAAGGGGTTGATCCTGGACCTGCGTAATGATCCCGGGGGCTTGCTGGACCAGGCGGTGCGTGTCGCCGATGAATTTTTACGCTCCGGCCTCATCGTCTACACCGAAGGCCGCAACCGCAACCAGAACATGCGATTTTACGCCCGGGCCGGCCAGGAAGGCAAGGTGGCTAACGTTCCCATGGTGGTGCTCATCAATGAGGGCAGCGCCTCGGCCTCCGAGATTGTCGCCGGAGCCCTCAAAGACCAGAAGCGAGCCCTGATTGTGGGCACCAAGAGCTTCGGCAAGGGGTCGGTCCAGACCATCATTCCCCTGGAGGATGGTTCGGCCATGCGTCTGACCACCGCCCTGTACTTCACCCCCAGCGGGGTTACCATTAACGAAAAGGGGGTCCACCCCGATGTGGTGGTGGAGGACAAACCGCTGGCCCCCGATAAGTCGGTCCAGAAACTACGGGACGAACTCCTCTCCCAACACATGCGGCGGGAAGGCCTTACCGATAAGCCCTGGACCCAGCCCATCACCCCGGAGGAACTGGAAAAGGATCCTCAGTTGAAGCGGGCCGTCGAGGTGCTCCGTAACTGGCCTCCCAAAAATCTGGCCAAGCAGCCGGCGCCGAAATCATGATCCCAGTTCCGGCCGAACAACCCCTGGTGGCCATCATCGGCCGGGCCAACGTGGGGAAGTCCACCCTCTTCAACCGCCTCACCCGCTCCTCTCAGGCCCTGGTGGCCAATATCCCCGGGGTCACCCGGGACCGTCATTACGCCAGTCTCACCTGGGATGACCACTCCGTCCTGCTGGTAGATACCGGCGGACTGGTGGGGGGCGAAGAAGATCTGTCCGGCATGGTGCGGCAGCAGGCCGAAGCCGCCATAGATGAGGCCGACGCCATTCTTCTGGTGGTGGACGGCCGCCAGGGTCCCCAACCCGGCGATGCCGAAGTGGTGGACTACCTCCGGCGCACCGCCAAACCCATCCTCATGGTGGTGAACAAGATCGACCATCCGGGACTGGAAGTCCAGGTGCCGGAGTTCTACCAGTTCGGCCTGGAACATCTCCACCCGGTGTCGGCCACCCACGGCCAGGGCCTTTCGGGCCTGCTGGAGGCATTGGGGGAAGTCCTGCCTCCGCCCCGGGAACTTCCCGCCGAGGCCGATGGGATTCGGGTGGCCATCGTCGGCCGGCCCAACGTGGGAAAATCCTCCCTGATCAATTATTTTCTGGGTGAAGAGCGCCTCCTGGTGAGCCCCCTGCCCGGCACCACCCGGGACACCATTGACACTCAATTCAGCTCGGAAGGGGTGGACTATGTCCTGGTGGACACTGCGGGTCTGCGGCGCCCCAGCCACGTGGACCGCGGCCTGGAGCGCCAGATGGTCCTGAAGACCATCAAGGCCCTGGCCCGGGCCGAGGTGGCAGTGCTCATGCTGGACGCGGCCGAAGGCCTCACCGGCCAGGATCTGCGCATCATCGGGCTGATCGAAGACCAGGGCAAGGGCTGCCTGGTGCTGGTAAATAAATGGGACCTGGTACGCCATGAGGTCAAGGAGGCCAAAACCCTCCTGGATAAGGCCACCTCGGGACTGGAGTTCATGGCCTATGCCCCGGTCCTGCCGGTGTCGGTGGCCACCGGCTACAACCTGCGGCGGGTCTTTCCCCTGATCGCAACGATTCATGCCCAGGGCGGCACCCGGGTGGGTACCGGCGAACTCAACCGGCTCCTCAAGACCATTACCGAACGGACGCCCCCGCCCCGCTATCGGGACCGCCCCGTGAAGTTCTTTTACCTCACCCAACCCGAGGTCCAGCCTCCCACCTTCGTGGCCTTCGTCAACCAGCCCGATGGGGTGCCGGACCACTACCGCCGCTTCCTGGTAAAACAACTGCGGGAGAAGCTGGGCCTGACTTACGCCCCGCTGCGCCTGATTCTCAAGGGCCGCCAACGCCGCATCCCGGGACAGAAGTAAAACCTCAAAAAGCCAGAATTACCCAGCGCTGTCCGGTTAGGAGATTGCATGCCCTTGTTCTACCCCCCACCCCTGACCCTCTCCCCTCGGCGGGGGGAGAGGGAGTAGCTCATGCCGCTGGGATTATCAAATATAAGGCATTAAATCGGGCCAACTTTTTCCCCTCTCTCCCAATGGGGGAGAGGGCCAGGGTGCGGGGGAAGTAATCTTCTCGGAGCAAAAAGTTCGTGAGCAAATTTGTGAATTGTTGGACAATGTTTAACGAGCATCCTCCTTTGTAAGAACCAAACCGGGCACTGCTGAGAATTACCTTATTGGCGGCGACTTTTATCACCTCAATCTCCGTTAAAAAAGTATTTTCGCTCCGTAGGTGCGTTTTACGCACCAAAAATGGCGCGTGAGACGCTCCCTACGCATTTCAGCAACCTATAGGGAATGCCAAAAGTTTTTTCCGATAGCGGAATCATTCTAATCCCCCCTAACCCCCCTTTAGAAAAGGGGGGAACTACAAGGAATTGCTGTTAAAGTCCCCCTTTAAAAAAGGGGGATTTAGGGGGATTTAAGAACCTCCAGGCGGAAAGAATTTATGGCCAACGCTATAATTATCAGGCGGCATGTCGCCCAGAGCTTGGTTCGCTAAGGCTTTGGCCTTAGCGGGTGTAAAGAGTGCTGCGGCAGAAGGGAAAAGGAAAAATGCGGAATATCTCCCCAAAAAATTCCCGGAGAGAATTATGAAGGCAAAATACTGATGGTGGGGCGGGAAAAAAGGTTGCGGCTTACTTGACCACGCGCAACGCCGGGCGGTTGCCCGAGTTCAGTTCCAGGCTGTTCATCTTGCCCTGCTTCAGGGCATTTTTGACGCGGACGCCGTTAATTAAAAAGTAGGCGATCACCGCCCGCTCCCAGGCGGGACCCGGTTCAAACTGTTCCATGCGGGTTTTGAAATGATTCAGAAGGGCGGTGAGGTCGGTTTCTTCGTAAGCCAATACCCGGTCGGCAATATGTTCAATGGTGTCAGCGATCATTAAAGATATTCCCTTTATTTTCCGATTATAGAAGATTTAGAGGATTCTGAGGTTTGTATACTTGTATCTTTGTATATTGCCGAAATAAAGTCAAGGAAAAAACCTAACGGTCGCCCGATTCTTCTAAGGCATTGATAACTAAGGATAATCTTTCTGCCTCAGCCGCCAGAATGGCCTCGCCCTGGGCGGCGGTGGCCGGGGCCGGATTGCCCCACACCCCCCCGGGCCAGTAGTGCCTTTTATTCCGCACCAGCTCATATTTGGGAAACCTGGGCCATTCTTCCGGGGCGGTGCCCCGGACCAGGTCGGGGTAAGCCGCCATCATGATGGCCGTCTCCACTTCCCCGGCATGGGAGTCCCCCCGGGTATGGACCAGGTCCGGTTGCTCCGCCACCACCTCCCGCAGCAACTCCAGCAGGTTGACTACCGCCACCCTGACCGCGGGCAGCTCGGCCAGCAATTGTTCCCCGGCCTCGAGGATGGCACTCATGTGGGTGCCGCCGGCGTGCCCGCTGATGAACACCAGGTGGCGCATCCCCTGGCGGCAAAAATCCCGGCCCACCGACATCAGCAGGGTCCGCAGAGCGTCCCCGGAGATGCTCACCGTGCCCGGGTGCTCCCGGGTGGAGCGGCACAGGCCGTAAAACAGGGGCGGCGCCACCACGACCAGGCGGAGCAGGCCCACCCGCCGGGCCACCTCGATGGCATGGAAGGTATCGGTGCCCAGGGGCAGATGCGGCCCGTGCTCCTCCAGCGACCCCAGGGGCAGGATCACGGTCTGGGTCTGCTGCCGCAGGGTCTCGAATCCCGGCATGGTCAAATTTTCCCATAGGGCCATAATCAGGCGCGCTCCTGTTTAGAGGCCATAAACCTTATCATCCCTAAGTTTCAGGGGGCCGACCCGTTCCTCGCCGGGGCCGGTTACCCGATGCTACCATGTTCGACGGCAAAAGAGGGTTTCAAAATCGCGCATAGTGCAATTTTTTTCAAGGCATATTTTTCCTGTTTTAGTGCGTAGTTACTAGGGAGTTGGAATATTTTTGTCCCCGCGGGGAAAAAACCCCTTGACTATGATTTCCGCCCTGGGGTATAAACAGCGAGGTTGTACCAAAAAGCACAAGGAGTCCGGCGTTGGAAATTCCGCAGGCCTTGAGCGATTTCTCGTTTGTTCTCGTCTACCTGGTGGCAGCAGCGCTGTTCGCCGTCGGTCCCCTGATCATTGCCAAATTGATTGCCCCGCGGAGCTTCGGCGCCGCCCGGGAAGCCATTTATGAATGCGGCATGCCCACCATCGGCAGCGCCTGGATTCAGGTGGCAGTGATCTACTATCTCTTTGCCTTGCTGTTCCTGGCCTTCGACGTGGATGTGCTCTTTCTCCTCCCGGTGCTGCTGGCCTATGGCAAAGGTTACGTCTGGCGGGACCTCATTGAAATTACCATCTTTATCGGCATTCTGTCCCTGGTGATCGTCTATGCCTGGCGCAGAGGAGTGTTCAGTTGGAAACGAAAACAGGTGAACCCCTAATCCATCTGGGAGTCCTGGAAGAGGCCCTGAACCTGGCCCGGGCCAATTCCCTGTGGCCCCTGACCTTCGGCTTGGCTTGCTGCGCCATCGAGATGATGGCCGCGGGCGCCTCCCGGTTCGATCTGGACCGCTTCGGGGCCGGGGTCTTTCGCCCCTCGCCCCGGCAGTGCGACCTGATGATCGTGGCCGGCACCATCTCCAAGAAAATGGCCCCGGCGGTGGTGCGGCTCTATGAGCAGATGCCTGCGCCCAAGTGGGTCATGGCTATGGGTAACTGCGCCATTTCCGGTGGCCCCTTTTATTACCCCACCCAGTACGCCATCGTGCCCGGCGCCGACCTCATCATCCCCGTGGACGTCTATGTTCCCGGCTGCCCGCCCCGTCCGGAGACCTTGATCGAAGGCATCCTCCTGTTGGAAGAGAAAATCACCAAACGGGGCCGTCTCAGGAAGTTTAGAGATGCTAAAGGATAATCTGACCAAAGCGCTGGCCCCCTTGAATCTCGAAAAGGTGGCCGAGGGCGACTACGCCAAGACCGGATACCACCTGGAGGTGGCGGCCCAGCCGGCCCAAATGCCGGACGTGGCCCAGGCCATGCTGGACGCCGACTGCTTCCTGGAATCCTTCACCGCGGTGGACCTGGTGGAGACTTTCGACCTGGTGTACCACTTCGCCAGTTTCTTCGAGCTGTGCCGCACCGTGGTGCATGTGCCCCTCGGCAAGAAGAAAGGCATGCCCACCATCTCCCACATCTATCCCGGGGCTGACTGGTATGAACGGGAGGTCTTTGACCTGTTCGGCATCCATTTCTTCAATCACCCCAACCTGAAGCGGCTCTTGCTGCCGGAAGATGCCGATTTCCATCCCTTGCTGAAAGATTTCGGAGCGTCCCAGGGCAATGACTGATCTATTCGGAATTGAAGAAAAGACCTATACCCTGAACCTGGGTCCGCAGCATCCCAGCACCCACGGCGTCCTGCGGGTGCTCTTGGAGATGGACGGCGAGTTCATCACCAAGGCGGAGCCGGTCATCGGGTACGGCCACCGGGGCCACGAGCACATGGCCGAGAATCGCAGCTACGTGCAATTCTTGCCGAACCTGGGCCGGGTGGATTACCTGCACGCCCTGGCCTACAACCAGTGCTACTGCATGGCGGTGGAGAAGCTTCTGGAACTCAAGGTCCCGGAGCGGGCCGAATACATCCGGGTGATCACCTGCGAACTCAACCGCATTACGTCACACCTGCTGTGGTTCGGCGCCTACCTCATGGACCTGGGGGCCTTTACCCCCTTCCTCTACTGCTTCGACGACCGGGAACATCTCCTGGATCTCCTGGACGGGATCACCGGATCTCGCCTCACCTACTGCTTCTTCCGGTTCGGCGGTGTGCCCGTCGACATCGACGACGACTTCGTCGCCGGGTGCCGGGCCTTTGTCAGCCGGTTGCGCAGCCGCTGGGACGATTACCACAACCTGGTGACCAAGAACGTCATCTTCATTAACCGGACCCGGGACGTGGGCATCATCACCCGGGACCAGTGCATCAAATACGGGATCACCGGCCCCAACCTCCGGGGCAGCGGCATCCCCTACGACATCCGCAAGAGCGAACCCTATTCCGCTTATCCCGAGTTTGATTTCGAGATTCCCATCGGCACCACCGGCGACATTTACGACCGCTATATCGTGCGCCTGGCGGAGATGGAGCAGAGCTTGCGGATCATCGAGCAGGCCTGCAATAAGCTCCCCGACGGCCCCATCATGGCGGAAAAGGTGCCCAAACGCATCAAGCCCCCGGTGGGCGAGGTCTACCAGGCCGTGGAAACCGCCCGGGGTGAATTTGGCATGTACATCGTCAGTCAGGGCGACGTGAAACCCTACCGGATCAAGCTCCGGACCCCGTCTTTTGCCAACATGAGCATCTTCCCGGAACTGGCCCAGGACAATCTGGTGGCCGATCTGGTGGCCAACTTGGGCTCAATCGACGTGGTCATCCCGGAAATTGACCGTTAAGTACTTCTACGAGCGCAAATTATGGAACTTGTGGCGCAATTTTTAGGTAGTGAAGGGGCCCGGATGGTCGTGGGATTGATCGCGGTCATCGCCCTGGTCTCGGTGAACGCCTTGTTTCTCATCTGGATGGAGCGGAAAGTATCGGCCCACATGCAGCTCCGGCCCGGTCCCATGGAAGTGGGCCCGCACGGCGCCGTCCAGACCGTGGCCGACGCGATCAAGCTCATGGGCAAAGAGCTCATCACCCCGGCAGAAGTGGACAAGCCCATCTTTTGGCTGGCCCCCATCGTCATCTTCCTGCCGGTGCTGCTTTCCTTCCTGGTCATCCCCTTTTCTTCCACCTGGATCATCAGGGACATGAACGTCGGCATCGTCCTGATCCTGGCCTTCTCCACCCTGTCGGTCCTGGCCATCCTTATGGCCGGGTGGTCGTCCAACAACAAGTACGCCGTGTTCGGCGCCATCCGCTCCGTGGCTCAGAACGTGGCCTATGAAATTCCCCTGCTGGTCACGGTCATGAGCATCATCCTCATGGTGGGGTCGTTCAAGCTCTCCGACATCGTGGCCGCCCAGAGCGGCGTCTGGTTCATCGTGGTGCAGCCCCTGGCCTTCATTCTTTTTATCATCTGCGCCACGGCGGAAACCAACCGGGCCCCCTTCGACATCCCGGAGGCGGAATCGGAACTGGTGGCCGGGTTCCACACCGAATATACCGGGATGCGGTTCGCCCTCTTCTTCCTGGCGGAATACACCAATATGTTCATCGCTGCGGCGGTGGCCACGGTGCTTTTCCTGGGCGGCTGGCACGGGCCCATTCTCCCCGGGGTCGTTTGGTTCCTCATCAAGGTCTACGCGGTGATCTTCCTGCTCATGTGGTTCCGTTGGACCTTCCCCCGGACCCGGTTCGACCAGTTAGTCACCTTCGCCTGGAAGATTTTAATTCCTCTGGCTTTTGTCAATCTGCTCATAACTGCCTTGGTGCTTAAACTCAGATAAGGTGGGCCGGTTAATCGCCGGAATAAAGGTTGAGTAGCGATGATGAGTTACTTTAAAGAAATTGCGGTGGGTTTTTGGAGTCTGATTGGGGGTATGGCGGTTACCATCCGCTATTTTGTCAAACCCATCGTCACCGTCCAGTACCCTCGGGAAAAGATCCAGATGACCCCGAGGTATCGCGGGTATCCCCAGTTTGTTATTGATCCCGAAACCCAGACGCACAAGTGCATCGCCTGCGAAATGTGCTCCCGTATCTGCCCGTCCGAACTGATCACCGTGGAGGGAACGAAGTTTCCGGGTGAAAAGCAGAAGCGGGCCACCAAGTACGTGCACGAACATCAGTATTGCAGCCTTTGCGGCCTGTGTGTCGAGGTCTGCCCCACCACGGCCCTGGAATATTCTTCGGTGTACAACTTGGCCGGCTTCAGTCGGGAAGACTTCGTCCTTGACCACCTGGTCTTGCTGCAAACCCGGCAGCAGGCGGCCGGCTTGCCCGTAACCAAGGTGCCCACCGAGGAGGAAATCTCCGCGGCTATTGCTGCTGAGGCCGCGGCGAAAGAGGCCAGAGAAAAAGAGGCCAAGGCTAAGGCTGAGGCCAAAAAGGCCGAGGCTAAAGCGGCCCCCGCCAAAGAGGACAAAGAATGAACGCTGTCAGCGCCTTGATGACTCCCCAGACTGCGGCCACCGCGGCCTTTGTGATGGTGATCGGACTCACCATCCTGGGCGCCCTCATTGCGGTGGGAGCCAGGAACATTTTCCACAATGTTCTGGGGCTGTGTGTATCACTGTTCGGTGTGTCCGGTATCTTTCTCTTTCTCAACAGCCCCTTCGTCGCCCTGATGGAGATTCTCATCTATATCGGGGCCATCTGTATCGCTATCTGCTTTGCCATCATGCTGTCTGAGCCCATGTATCTGCCGCCCCCGCCCCGCAACAAGGTCAAGGTTTTGGGCGCGGCGATCGGGGCCGGCGGTATCTTCGCCTTTTTGGGACTGCTGCTGAAGAAAACCCAGTGGACCCCGGCGCCGGAACGGAGCACCGACTGGTCCGTCACCACCATAGGCCATTATTTCCTCACCAATTACGCCTTGATCTTTGAACTAGTTTCGCTGCTGCTGCTGGTGGCCATGCTGGGCGCCATCGTCACCGCCCGGGGCGGCCGCAGCAAGCCTTAACTCGAGGGTTTGAGATGCTGCTGTTCAACCAATTGCAGACTTACCTCTTTCTGGCCCTGATACTCTTTGTCATCGGCCTCTACGGGGTCCTGGCCCGGCGCTCGCTGATCGCCATCCTCATTTCCGTGGAGCTGATCCTGAACGCCGCCAGTATCAATTTCATGGCCTTCAATCGGTTCCTGGCGCCCCACCCGGCCGTCGGGCAGGTCATCACCCTGTTCATCATGGCCGTGGCCGCCGCCGAGGCCGCCATCGCCTTGAGCATTATCGTGGCCGTGTATCGGAAACAGAAATCCATCAACGTCGAACACGCCACCGAGCTTAGGGGTTGATCATGGTCTTTTCCGATCCGATTCTCTTGGGTTGTTTGCTTACGGTCTTTTTGCCGCTGTCGGCCTTCGCCCTGATTATGATTTTCACCCGGGATAATCACAAGCTGTCCCTGGCCATCTCCTTGGTGGCCTCCACCATCCCGCTGATAATCGCCTGGACCTTTTTCTTCAAGCTGGGCGGCCGGGCACCCATCATCTACAATTTCGACTGGCTGGTGTCCGACCTCGTCAAGGTGCCGTTCGGCTTTCTGCTCGACCCCACCAGCCTGGTGATGCTGGTGATCGTGGCCTCCATCAGCTGGCTGGTACAGGTCTACTCCATCGGTTACATGGCCGGTGATCCGGGGTTCGGCCGGTTTTACGCCGACCTGTCGCTCTTCGCCCTGGCCATGCTGACCCTGGTGATCTCCAGCGGCCTCCTGCAATTGTACATCGCCTGGGAGTTGGTGGGTCTGGCCTCTTACCTCCTCATCGGTTTCTGGTACGAGAAATTCTCCGCCTCGGAAGCCGGCAAGAAGGCCTTTGTGGTCACCCGCTTCGGGGATATCGGTTTTTTCATCGGCCTGGTCTTCCTGGTCATCTTTTACGGCAGCCTGGATATCGCCACGGTGAACAGTGCGGCGGTGGCCAAGTCCATGCCCCCCTGGCTCCTCACCACCTCGGGGCTGCTAATCTTCTGCGGCGTCATGGGCAAAAGCGCCCAGTTCCCGCTGCATGTGTGGCTGCCCGACGCCATGGAAGGTCCCACCCCGGTTTCGGCCTTGCTGCACTCCGCCACCATGGTGGCCGCCGGCGTCTACCTCATGACCCGGATCTTCCCGTTCTTTGCGGCCTCGGCCACCACCATGACCGTGATCCTGGTCATCTCCACCATCACTTTGATTCTGTCTTCCACCATTGCCTTGGTGGCCACGGATATCAAGCAGGTCTGGGCCTATTCCACCATTAGCCAGCTGGGCTTCATGGCCATGGGGCTGGCCGCCGCGGCCCTGGCCTCCGGCACCCTGTTCGCCGGCTACTACCACCTGACTACCCACGCCGCCTTCAAGGCCCTTTTATTCCTGTGCTCCGGCGTCTTTATTCACCATTACGGCACCAACGATTTCTTTTCCATGGCAACCCAGGGGGGGGCGCAAGCTGCTCATTCCCATGGTCTGCATTACCATCGCCGCCCTGGCCCTGGCCGGGATCTTCCCCTTCGCCGGTTTCTTCAGCAAGGAGCTGATCCTGACGGCTCTGGCCCATTTAGACAACCGGCTGTGGCTGGTTCTGGGCCTCTTCGGGGCCTTCCTGACCGCGTACTACTCCTTCCGGGTAATCTTCGTCATGCTCTTCCCCAAGGCGCCTGAGTCCTACTTAAAGGTCCCCGGGCATATTCCCCATGTGGAAGAAGAGGCTCACGGGCACGGGCATGATGACGACGCCCACGGCCACGGTCACGACGAACACCACGGGGTGCCCTGGGTCATGGCCTTCCCCCTGCTCGTCCTGGCGAGCTTCACCCTGATCCTCGGTTTCTGTCAAGGGTATCTGGAAAAATTGCTGTTGGGAGAATCGCATCCCCATGCGATGAATTACTTTCTCCTGGTGGCCGCAGTCAGCTGCGCCGTGGGCGGCATCGTGGTGGCCTGGTTCGATTGGGGCGCCAAGAATGCCAAATGCGTCGGGTTCATCAGCAGATTTCCGGCCTTGCAAACCTTTTTCATTCAGAAATGGTATATGGACCACTTCTGGCGCTGGTTCCTGAACCGCTTCATCTATGGAATGTTTTCCAAGTGGTTCACGTACAACGACCGGCGGGTGGTGGATGGCGGTGTGGACGCCGTGGCCTTCTCTACGGTGGGCAGCGGCCGGCTCCTGTCCTTCATTCAAACCGCATTTTTACAGTATAACCTGCTGTTTATGGTACTGGTCCTGGCTGGCGTCGGGATCTATCTCATGATGGGTCGCTGATATGACCGAACATGCTGCAACATTCCCGTATCTGAGCTGTATGCTCCTGTCCCCGTTCGTGGGGTTGCTCATCCTCCTGTGCTTGAAGAATGAGCAGAAATTCCTCATCCGGGCGGTGTCCGTGGTGGCCTCAGGTATCTCCCTGGCCCTGGCCATCTTCACCTTCGTGGCCTATGACAAGACCCTGGGAGGCCTGCAGTTCGTAGAGAAATACGAATGGGTGCGGACCTTCGGCATCACCTACTTTGTGGGCGTCGAAGGCCTGAATGCCCCCATGCTGCTGCTCACCGGGATCGTCATCTTCACCGGCTGCCTCACCATGTGGGAACTGGAGAACCGCACCAAAGAATACTTTATCTGGATGATGGCTCTGGTGACCGGGGTCTTCGGCGTGTTCATGTCTTATGACATGTTCTTCTTCTTCCTGTTCTACGAGATCGCCGTAGTGCCCATGTACATCCTCATCCTGGTCTGGGGCTCCACCCGCAAAGAATACGCCGCCATGAAGCTGACCCTCTACCTCATGGCCGGCAGCGGGCTCAT
>Ga0366818_10219_pt1 | contig 17936 bp, 15 predicted proteins | sample TotcelFGM3001N14_FD_207090 | JGI IMG/M metagenome (GOLD analysis project Ga0366818, IMG submission 207090) | Enriched cells from coal bed in the Powder River Basin, Montana, United States - Total cells FGM rep3 HSBNCT.FGM.300.1.N14 ...
GCGCTGCCGCGCCAGTTCGCAGTTATCACAATGGCAAAAGGGCGCGGGATAGCCCTCTGCAGCGCCGGTTCCCAGGAAAAACAGCTTCACGGCAACCCTCCTCAGCAAAGGCCAAGATGACGCGAGTATGCCACGCCGGGCGGGCAAAATCAAAGCGGCTGTGAGGCAAAGGTGCCTGACAGCCGCTTGTGGTGTTCTCGCGCTCTAGTAGAGCAACACATCTCCCTCAACCACCGGCTCAGCCTCATCATCCAGCGGCGCCGTTGGATCGTCGTCATCATCATCAGCAGCAACCGCGACGTCTGGGTCAACAGCCACAGGCACGTCCTTTTCGCGCAGTACCTCCAGCAGGCCCAGGCTGAGCTGATGCTTGTCATGATCGACAGCCAGTATCTGCACCAGCACATTGGCGCCGGTGGCGATGTCGTCGCGCGTCTCACCATAGAGGCTTTGCAGCTTGGTTTCGTGCACCAGCCCCTCGACACCCTTGCCGATCTCTACAAACAGACCAAAGTCGACCACGTTGGTCACCCGGCCCACCACCGTGTCGCCGATAGCTAGGTCTGCGGTGACCTCATCCCACGGGTCGGGCAGCAGCCGCTTGCGGCTCAGCCCGATGCGCTGACGCTCCAGGTCGACCTGAAGCACGTACACCTCGATCTCCTCGCCCAAAGAGAGCACCTCTGAGGGGTGGGTCACATGCTCCCAGGCCAACTCGGAAATATGCACCAGCCCATCGATGCCCCCGAGGTCGATGAACGCGCCGAAATCAACCAGGTTCTGCACATAGCCCTTGCGAACCTGCCCGGTCTCTAGCTCGGTGATGATCTCTGAGCGGCGCTTGCGCTCCACCGCGCGGCGCGATAGCACCAGTCGCCGGCGTTGCGCGTTAACATCGATCATCGCCAGGCGCATCGTCGTGCCCACCAGCGCTTCCTTGGCCTCATCAGACTGCCCTGGCCGCCCACCGGATGGCAGCGAGCCCAGATGCGAGTTGGGCACAAAGCCTCGCAGCCGCCCGAAACGCACGACCACGCCCCCGCGGTTGGTCTCGACTACCTCACATTCGACGGTCTCGCCGGTCTCGACCATCTCCTGCGCCCGCAGCCAATCTTCTTGCTGCAGGCCCTGGCTGAATGACACCGGAATCAGGTCGTTAGTGCCGGGACCCATCCGCATCACCATGACGTGGATTGTGTCCCCCACTCGGAGGGCGTCAACACGCTCGCGTGGCACATGCTGTAGATCATGTGCTGGCACCACCGCATCGCGCTTGGCGCCAATATCAACCACCAGATCGCCTGCGCCCCTTTGGAGGATGAGCGCCTCGCAGATCGTGTTAGGGCGCGGCATAGTATAATCGTACTTGCCGCCACTCAACAGTTCCATGAACTTGGAGGCGAAGCTGGTGTTCTGTTCGTTAAGCATACCTCTCCTTGCGTTGAAAAGACTTGGCGCGGCTGGGTCTCACTCCGGGTGAACACCATAGCCACGCCCTCGCCCACAGAGAGGTCTGTCGAGCCAACTGCCTAAAGAGACCGCGGACACACGTGCTGCAATGAGGTACACAACCGGTCGTGGTTTGACAACCACTGCCATCCTGGATATTATACCCGGTTTCTCGTATTCTGTCACATTAGCGAGTCGACTGCAGATTTTGCGGGCGCGGCCATAAGCGACACGCCGCCTTTGACGGCAGCCATTCCCATATTGCTAGACAGTAGTATAATGTAATTAAACAAAAACAACAGCAACAGCGATATGCTGCCGCGTCCTGGACCGGACCGATGCGTTCCTACGCGCTGGCCGGCTGCGCTCACCATCATACTTTGCAGCCGAGTCTACATTGGCCGCCGACCGTGCTCGGGGGCTCTCTCCTCGCCCTTTTGCGCCTCGAGACGCGCCAGGCTCAGGCTTCTCAAGGATAGCGGGGGCCTTACGGCCCCCGCAAACACCACCAGGTCGAATCGCCGACACGACTCAATAAGGGGCGACCGCGCTCCCGGTCCGCGCCGCCTCGTAGAATGCCATGGCCACGCCAAAGGCCTTGCGCGCATCGTGAATGGTCAACATCGGCTCTGTGCTCTGTTCGATGCAGGTAATGAGATAGTCCAGCAGCAAAGGCGGCGTGGGAGCCCCCGACCAGTATTCGCCACCCGGGCGCTCAAAGACCCAGCCTTCAGCGCCCTGAGCCAGAACGCCCAAAGCTGGTAGCCGGAGGCCGTCATCGATGATCTCGCCGCGGGTCCCGATGACCTCAAGTCGACGAACACTGTTAGCCTTGGGCGAAGGCCCCGTCTTCCGCGGTGAGTTGATGGTCCACGAGGCCTCTTGCGTGGCAATGATGCCATTGGCAAAGGTAAAGGTGGCCAGCCCCCAGTCCTCGACGCCCAGTTCGGTGTGCACCAAATTCGCGGTCCGGCCCTCGACCCTGACGATGTCGCTGCCTGCGAGCCAACGCAGCAGTTCGATGATGTATATCCCCTCGTCGATGAACGACCCGCCCGGCACACACTTGGGGTCTGTAAACCAGCCCCCCTTCCCCGAGTGCGGCCAATCTTCGGCAATCGACCAGCGCCCGGCGTGGTGCATCACGGCGACTGGGCCGATCTCGCCCGCGTCAAGGCGCCGTTTGAGGTCCATGGCTCGTAGACAAAAAGAGTGCTGAAAGCAGACGCACTTGACGCCAGCGGCTTGCACAGCGGCCACCATCGCATCAGCTTGAGCCAAGTTCATGGCCATAGGCTTGCCCATGATCATGTGCTTGCCCGCTTCTGCTGCCATGATGACGCACCGGGGCATGTCGCAGACTGGCGGCGCGATATGCACAATGTCGATGTCGTCGCGCGCCAACAGCGACTCATAGTCGGTGTAAGCCTGGACGCCAAAGGTGCTGGCGAATTCTTGCACGTGCGACTCGACAGAGTCAGCCACCGCCACCAACTCGGCCCTGGGATACTCTCCAATCGATCGAGCCAGGCCAAATCCAGAGTACCAATGTCCCAGGCCCATCACGGCCACACGCCATTTCTTCATTGCGCCCCCAAATGAAAGGATTGCGGTCTCGGACAACCGCAATCACTATAGGGGTCGAAACAGGCAGACGCAAGGCGTTACGTCAGCCCTGGTCGGTGGAGCAGGTCTATGTCACCATTGTCCAGCATTATCAGGATGGATTGTCACGCGATTCACAGAGGCGCAACCGCGCTCCCCGTCCGCGCCGCTTCATAGAATGCCATGGCAACGCCAAAAGCCTTGCGCGCATCGCGGATGCCAAGCGATGGCTGGATGTCTTGCACGACGCAGTTGAGCAAATAGTCCAGCAACGCCGGAGGCGTGGCGCCAGGAAACTCACCGCCCGGGCGCTCGAACACCCAGCCTTCGGCGCCTTTGGCCAGAATGCCAAATGCCGGCATGCGCAGACCATCGTCAACGATCTCGCCGCGGGTGCCGACGATCTCGGTGCGGCGCACACTGTTGGCTTTAGGTGACGGGCCGGTCTTGCGGGGCGAGTTGATGGTCCACGAGGCCTCTTGCGTAGCAATGATGCCATTGGCAAAGGTGTAGGTGGCCAGCCCCCAATCCTCGACCGCCAGCTCTTTGTGCACCAGGTTGGCTACGCGACCCTCGACCTGGACGATGTCGCTGCCGGCCAGCGCCGTCAAGAGCTCGATGCCATAGATGCCCTCGTCGATAAAGGCGCCCCCCGGAACGCATCTAGGGTCAGTGAACCAACCCGGTTGGCCTGAGTGGTACCAATCCTCGGCGATGGACCAGCGTCCGGTGTTGTGCATCACGACGATGTCGCCAATCTCGCCAGCCTTTAGGCGACGTGCAAGGGCGGACTCACGCAAACTGTAGCCGTGCTGGAAACAGACACACTTGACGCCAGAAGCTTCCACCGCCGCCACCATGGCGTCGGCCTCAGCCACCGTCATGGCCATTGGCTTACCCATGATCATATGCTTACCCGCCTGCGCTGCCCCGATCACACAGCGGGGAATGTCGCACACCGGCGGCGCGATGTGAACGATGTCGATATCCTTGCGCTCGAGGAGCGCCTCGTAGGAAGTGTAGGCATCCACGCCAAACGTGCTGGCAAACTCGTTGACATGCGCCTCATCGAGATCGGCCACCGCCACCAACTCTGCTTTGGCGTACTCAGGCAGCGCTCGCGCCAGCCCATAGCCAGAGTACCAGTGCCCCAACCCCAACACCGCCACGCGCCACTTGTGCGTCATTTCGATCCTCCAGAGTAATGATCGGCCCTACGGCCAGCGTAGCGCTATCCTACACTGAGTTACTTTTCGGGCGCAAGTGGCCTCGGTTGCAGAGGCGTTGGTGCTGCCATACAGTCCGATGCCCAGATCGGCCACTGGCTAATGGCGCAACGGAGCAAGGTGGCTAACACGTAAAAAAGACCAGATTACAAGAAAAAAGAGCAAAGCCAAGTATCACACGTGCTACGGGTCGCCTGTGGTTCCCTTATGTCTGTGCCTTCCGTGGTTACATCCGGCCTCTTCCGCGGCCAAACACAATCTGCAACCGAGCCCATAAGTGGACCCTGAAGCGCAAACGCGAGGCACACTTCAGAGGAGCAGTCGGCGTTTGAGCAGCTAAGGCGTGACCACGAGACCATAGCCAGGCAACACCCGGCGACCCGCAAGCTGCAGTTGATCAGCAGCACGAGCAATGCAGTGGCGCTGCCGAGCGAGGCCCCACGCCCAACAAGAAACGAACACGATCGCGAGATGCAGGCTCGGGCTCGTGTAGCACCTCCTCGACGCACAAAGAGTGTCACAGTTTCTGCCCAGAGGCATGCAGCAATCAGCGGAGCTTTCCCCTGGCAGGTGGACGGGGGGGAACTAACGCGAGAACAGGGTGATTCCCAGCACCGAGAGCACCGCGAGCAAGATGGCCCCCAAGGCAAGCAGCACCATAAAGCGCCGCTCCTCTTTTTCGTCAGAGTTGAGGGGCCGCACGGCGCCACGATGGCGCCTCTCCTGTAGCTCGCCAACGACCAATCCCCCCAACAGGCCGGTCGGCACACCGACGATAATGCCCAGGAAAGTGTTGCCGCTCACAGCCGTCAGCGCGGCGTCGATCAACAGCCCGGCTGCCAGCCCCCAGGCCAGCCCCTGGCTACGATAGTACCCTTCAGTGGGCTGCATTTCGCGTCTAATGGCCTGCTGATGGCCAAGCCAGGTATACACTATCACCAGCACAGCCCCGACGAGCGGCACGATCACAGCGCTACTGGTTGCTCCCATCATGTTTGCTCCTCTGGCGATCTTGCACGCAGATCATGTAATGAAATCAAGAGTCGTTTTGCCATCGGTTGCCACATCAGGCCCTCTCCTTCGAAACTATGCCCGCGCCGCGCGCCTGTAGTCTTCTTGTAGCCAACACGTTCGTAAAAGCCGATGGCCTCTAGCGTGGCGGCGACCTTGATCTGGGTCACCCCACATGCCTGACTGATGCCCTCGAAATGATCAACCAACAGGCGACCGATGCCTTGCCGCTGGTGGTCCAGTCGCACAAAAAGGCTGCCCAGCCGACCCTCGCGGCCACGCAGCACACCCACAATCTCGCCAACAGCTTCAGCCACCCATACCCACTGCGACCGAATGGTTGCGGCGATAGCTGCCTGGTGCACCGGATCGGCGGAATGCGCCTGGGCGAACGGCCCCAGCAACGCCGGCAACTGCGCGAGGGAGGCGAATTGCAGATTGCAGGCGCTATAGGTCTCGGCGATCAGGACGCCAACCGGGCCGGCATCCTCGTCTCGATACGCGCGTATGTCTGCATTCACGGTCATGGCCTCACTCTCTGGGTACCCATTCTACATACTTCGGTCTGGCGCGAGCAATCGCCCTGGCTTGGCCGTGCATCAATCTCATCCCGCCCGGCGGCTATTCGAATAGCGTATCTCCTGTCATCAGCAGCTCCCGAGCGGCGTCGCGGTCTAGCTCAATGCCCAGGCCCGGCGCATCGGCCACAGCCATGTAACCTTCTCGAATGAACGGCTTGTCGCCCTGACACAGATCGCCCCACCAGGCGATGCCGCGCCCATGAAACTCGAGAATGAGGAAATTCGGAATCGCGGCGCATACGTGGCACGCCGCCATCATGCCCAGTGGCGAGGAGACATTGTGTGGCGCCACCGGCACATAATGAATCTCAGCCAGCTCGGCGATGCGCTTGCCCTCCAGAATGCCGCCAGCCTTGGCCAGATCGGGCATGATGATATCCGCTGCTCGCCGCTCTAGCAGCTCACGAAAGCCATAGCGCGTGTACTGGTTTTCGCCAGTGCAGATCACGGTGCTCGTTTTGGCGCGCAGCTCGGCCAGGGCATCCACATTCTCGGCAGGCAGCGGCTCTTCGAGCCACATCAGGCGCAGATCCTCGACGGCATGAGCCAGACTGATCGCCGAAGGGAGATCGAACTGCCCGTGGCAGTCGATGGCCAGATCGTTTTCAGGCCCGATGGCATCGCGCACCCCCGCGATCACTTTGACGACGTGATCCAGTTCTCGCGCGCTGAGGGTATAATTGTAGCGGTCATGCTTGCCCGGGGCCATGCCATCCACATCGAACTTGACCGCCGTATATCCCTCGGCCAGCACCTCTCGCGCCTTTTCGGCATAGGCTGCAGGGCTGTTGTCGTGACCGGCGTGGCAGTCAGCATAGAGGCGAATGCGCTGGCGAAACGCGCCGCCCAGCAGACGGTACACGGGCGCGCGATAGTGTTTGCCAGCGATGTCCCAGAGGGCGTTTTCGATGCCGGTCAGGGCAAAGGTCATCGGCGCCGTGCTGCCGCCGCTATAGCGTCCATCGCGGCGCAATCTCTCCCAGAGCGGGCCGATATCGAGCGGATCCTGGCCCAGTAGCAGGCTCCTGTATCTGCCCATGACGATCTCCTTGGTCGCCATGCGCGACCAAATTGGGCCTGCCGAGTTGCACTCGCCGGTGCCATAGAGGCCAGCATCGGTGTAAACGCGCACAAATGTCCAGGTGCTCCCGCCCGAATCGGGCACATTGCGCCCCACTACACTCGCCTGGATGTCGGTGATCTTCACAGATGCCTCCTTGGCTGAAATGGCCTCAGTGAATGCGCGCATTCTGCCATCGGCAGGGCGGCGCCGCAACTGCCCTACGGCTTTGCATCATTTCCGCGGGCAGACTTTGTTGACAGGCCGGGGCAGGTCACTACAATGCCATCGGCGCAGAAGACAGCATCATGCCGCATGGCAGCGGCGCCGGGGCGCATTGCCTCTGGGTGCCGTATGCTCCTCGCCAATATCCATGGCATGTGCCGTCGTTCGCCTCTATGAGCGGCGCGCAGCAAAACGCAGGAGTTCAAATGCTCACTTTGTTGATGGTGCTGGGGGGTCTCGCCCTGTTCTTGTACGGCGTTCACATGCTCAGTCAGGGGATGGAGCAACTCGCCGGCGGCAAACTGCAGCAGTGGCTCGACAAAGCCACCAATCACCCGCTCAAGGGAGCCACTTTTGGCGCTGCGGCCACCGCGATTCTGCAGAGCAGCAGCCTCTTGATGGTCACCATCATCGGCCTGGTCAACGGCAATCTCATGACGCTCGGCCAGGCCATCGGCGTCATGCTCGGCCAAGAGATCGGCACCACCCTGACGGGACAGCTGATTGCCTTCAAGGTGGGTGACGTGCGCTTTTTGGCTATCGCGGCCGGCTTTGCCATGATCGAGTTCGGCAAAAAGCGCAGCCTGCAACGCTACGGCCAGGTGCTGTTGGGCTTTGGCATCATCTTTACCGGCATGGAGACCATGTCGGGCGCACTGCGACCTCTGGCAGACAACCCCGCCATCTCGGCCTGGTTGATGATCATGGGCCAGAGCCCGCTGTTAGGCGTGCTGGCCGGCACCATCATCACAGCGCTCATTCAGAGCAGCTCTGCCATGACTGCCCTGGTCATCGCCCTCGGCGCCGCCAACCTTATCACCCTGCCCGGCGCCATCGGCCTGATCTATGGCGCCAACATCGGCACCTGCATCACGGGCTATATTGCGTCGCTCCGCGCCTCGGTGACCGGCAAACGCGTCTCTATGGCGCAGATCCTGATCAATGTCATTGGCGTGTTGCTGTTTTTGCCCTTTATCACCCCCTATGCCGACCTGCTGCTAAAGACCGCGGGCTCTCTGCCACGCCAGATCGCCAACGCCCACACGCTCTTTAACGTGGCCGTCAGCGCCGTGCTGTTTCCCTTTGTGCACCAGATCGAGCGTGTCGCCTCGCTACTCGTCCCAGACCGCCCACGGAAGACCAAGCCGCCCGTGACGCGGTTCATCAGCGACCATTTCCGTGGGGTACCCTCCATAGCCATCATGGAGTCAGCCCGTGAGCTGGGCTATATGGGTGAAACTGCCCTGCGGATGCTGGATCTCAGTCGTGAGGCCCTACTGCATCAGGATTTGGAAAAGGCCGACGAGGTGCTGCATCTGGAGCGTGAGGTGGTGGACCCGCTTTGCGACGCCATCGAGCGCTTTGTAGACAGCGTCATCGCCGAGGACCTGGACGAGTCAGAGCGCCACAAGTGCTTTCAGATCAAGAACATCAATGTCGACCTGGAGCGCGTGGCCGACCACACCGAGAATATGGCCGAAGCCGCGCAGGATCGCGTCTATCACGAGGTGGCGTTCACTGCTTCAGCTCTGGCGGACCTCGACCGGGCCTTTGCCCATGTGCGCGAGACGCTGGCGGTGGCGCTGGCAGCTATACAGACTGGCGACCAAGAGTTGGCGCTGCAAGCCTGCCGCATGGAAGATGAGATGGACCGCATCAACCTCAGCGCGCGTAACAACCATCTGAATCGTCTGCACACGCAGGAATGCGATTCAGAGGCCGGGGTGCTGTTCATCGAGACCCTGCGGAACCTGGAACGCATTGGCGACCACGCCGACAACCTGGCGGTCAGCGTCCTGCGCAAATCATAACCCCGGCCAGCCTCATCGTCTTTGTGGGCGCCCTCTAGGCGCCCAGCAACGCGGCGAGATCCTGTTCCAGGCTCTGTCGAGGGCGCTCGACCAGCCGGCCGATCTCACGGCCTTCTCGGGCAATGATCAGCGTGGGAACTCGCTCTACGCACCAGGTTTCCACAAGCCCATCGGGATCGCGCTTATCCCAGTCCACGCCAACGAGGCGCAGGCGCTCATCTGGCCAGCCGGCGCTGGCCAGCACGTGCAGCAGGCGTGGCAGTTCACGCTTGCAGTCGCCACACCAGGTGGCCAAGAACACCAATAGCTCGGCCCCTGCCAGGCGCGCCGCGATGTCCTCAACAGCTTGCGTCGCGGGCGCATAGGGCTCGGCCAGCACCTCGCCCCAGGCACGAAAGGCCAGCAGCTCGTCTAACGTGACTTGGCCCTCCAGCACGTAGGGCTGCGGCGCCAGAGATCGATCAGCGTCGTCTGCTGCTGACCTGGCGTCGGTCAGCCGATCCAACAACCTGCCCAGCCACGACCTGTTCATGCGTCCCCCTGGCACAGAATTTGGCGTGATTATACCGCGACCGTCGCTTGGCAGCGCAACGCGCAACTCATACACCAGTTCGCTGGCGGCCCGTTGTCGGATCGGATAGGCTCAGGAAGCGTGTGCCCGGTAGTGCAATAGGAATGTCACCATGGCCTTCTGTCCGCCTCCTCCGCCTGGCAGTCGCATCGCCGTCGTTGGCGGCACCGGATTTCTTGGCGCCCACATCGTTCGTGAGCTGGCGGTGGCGGGCTACCAGCCGGTGGCCGTCGCTCGGCGCCCCGAGCTGATTCACAAACTCTGGCCCCAGGTCCATGCCGAGACTCGCGTCGCGGACGTTAGCGACCCCGACTCGCTCGAGGCCGCGCTGGTCGGCTGCGCTGCCGTTCATTCCACGGTGGCGCTGGTTGATCAGGCTTTTACGTCCACCCGCCCCGAGGTGGAGGAGCAGCTCATAAGCACCAACGTGCAGGGCGCGCTAGATGTGCTGCGCGCCGCTCACCTCAACGGCATCGGCCGGGTGATTCTGGCGGGTAGTTGCTCCATGCGCTACCAGGCCAATGGCACGGTGGCGCGCGAATCCTCTCCCCCTACCGATCCGGCCCTGGTGGGCGATGCCTATGTGCGCAGTAAGCTGGCGCTGGGCGAGCAAGCGCCAGCGTTGGCCGACGAATTCGGTCTCAACCTCACCATCACGATGCCGGGAGCCCTCTTTGGGCCGGGTGACCATCAGCCCAGCCTATTCGGCGGGACGATCATCAAGCGCCTCAAAGGCGCCGCCGATCCCAGCATCGAGGGTGGCATGCCGCTGGTGGATGTGCGCGATGTGGCCCGCGCTCATGTGCGCGCCATGGCCCGCGACCGGCCCGCGCCGGCCTACCTGCTGGTGGCCGAGACCATGCCCACCAAAGCGTGGCACGACTTGATCTCGGAGCTCTCCGGCGCGCCAGTCGTAGAGCGGTACATCTCTGCCAAGATGGCCCTGACGATGGCCAGGCTGGCCGAGGCAGCCGCCAAGCTCTCAGGGCAACCGCCACGGTTCACCCGCGACACGATTCAGCACGTGGCCATCGATCAGCAATTCGATTGCTCGCTGGCGCGCGAGGAATTGGGGTTGGCGTTCACGCCTGTCGCCGAGACGTTGCGCGATACAATTGCGTGGTTCGGCGACAACGGCAAAATCGACAGCAGCACTAACTGACAGCACTGCTTTGGGCGCAAGACGCCTGATATGCGGGAGGCGCCATGCGCAGCCAGCGGACGGGCGCACCGAGCGGCGTACGCGTCACTCGCTATCTGTGGCGCCATAGAGCGCCTGATATACAAGTCGATCTAGCATGACGCGCTGCAGGTACTCACGGGTTTCGCCAAACCACGCCAGGCGAAGCAGATCGTCGCGATCATGGACATTCAGAACGGCAAGCCACTGATCGACGTTGCCCGGGCCGGCATTGTAGGCCAGGACCGCCAGCTCGAGATCGCCATCATAGTACTCGCGATACTTGCGCAGGTGGGCGGCCCCCATGCGGATGTTGTAGTCAGGAATGAATGACGAGCCCGGTGCGCACGGCGCCTCGCCTGCTTCACAGTACTCCTCATGGGTGAACGGCATGATCTGCATCAGACCCCGCGCCCCGGCCCACGAGACGATTTCGGGCTGGTAGGCGCTCTCCTGCCTCATCACAGCCCAAAGCAATGCTTCATCGACGCCCTCGGCCTGCGCGGCGCTCTGCACAGCTTCCTCATGGGGGCGCGGATAGGCCAGCTCCCAAAACGCTCGTGGTGCGCACCTGTCGCGCCGCAGATAGGCGCTGGCCAACGACCAGGCCTCGGTGGCGTAGCCACGCGTCAGCAACTCTTGCGCCATACGCTGCAGAACCTCTGGTGTCTCGCTGACCAGAGCCGTCAGACGCAGTTCCTGGTGGGCCAGCTCTGGCAAGACCAGCTCGTCGAGCGCCACAACGCGGGCCATTGTGGCCGCCGTCAGATCGCTCACCGCTTCCGCTGGAAAGTCATCTCGCACGCACAGCGGCAATTCACCTGACACGCGATAGGCCAGCCAACTCGGCTGGGTCTCAGCGAGAAGCCTCAGGGCCTTAGCCTCGGTCGCGCTGTCCTTTAGGCGGCGTGACAGTATCAGAGCCCGATAGGCGGCATCGTCAGCATAGACGCTGCCCGTGGTGGCCAGATCGAGATAGATGGGAAGCAGCGCAGCATAGTCGGCGGCTTCCTCAAGAGCCCAGGTTTTGTTCCAGAGCTCCAGGGGCGTTGCAGCGGCCTGAGTAACTGGAGTGGCGTCCCCGCTGCCAGTTGTGTCGCGAGTTTCACCGCATTCGGCACACATGGCTGCTGTCGCGCTGGCTTCTGCAGCTCGCCCCAGGCGCTGAAAAGCCTCCGCGCGCAAGCAGTAGGACTCACACTCCCCCACACGGTATAGCACATCGACCACATCATTGAGATAACCACGCACCAAGAGATCCTGTGCCAGTACCGTGGCGTTTGGCGCCGTCCGACGCGCATCCACGAACGCGTCCGGGCGGTTGGGGCCGAGCAATTGCAGATAGTGACTATAGGCGCTCCGGACCGCCGCCTGGGTTTCTAGATACCGCGCCAGCTCCAGCCTTATGTCTGCACGATCGTCTATGGCCAGCGCGGCTTGATACTGGGCCACGGTTTGGGGCGATTCGATGCCAGCATAGTAGCGCGCCAACGCCACGTGTGCGCTCAGGGCAAGCGGGCCATCTGGCAGGTATTCCCCCAGGTCGTGCAACGACTGCACGGCCTCCATGTCAGGCAACTCACTTTCAGCCAGCCAGAGCCTGGTGTACGGCTCTAGCGCCGGGCGTCGCCTGGCCAACAGCCAATACAGCCACCTGTTTCGCGGACTGCCGACCTCTTGAGCGCGCTTTAGGGCCCAAGGCGACCAGTCGGCGTATTTGTAAGCCAGCCCGGCGCCAACAGCCAGGGCCATGAGCAAAGCGCCCAAGGCAACTAACGCAATCCGGGTTCGCTTGCCTCTCTGCTCTCTCGATCTCATGGCGCCAGTTCCTTGGAGACCAGGAAAGCATGCAAGGCGCCATCGGTGGAGCCCGCATAGATTCTGCCCGCCGCGCATCCCGGCGCGCCCAGCACCTGCCCCCCGGTAACGTACCGCCACTCGAGCTGTCCCTCTGAGCTGATGGCATAGACGCCATGGTCATCGCTGCCAACAAAGACACTGCCTTCGCAAGACACTGGCCCGCCGCGAATTGGCCCCCGGGTCTGATAGCGCCACACAGGCCGGCCAGACATGGCGGAATATGCCTGAACGCCGCCGTCATTGGCGCCCGCGATGACAAGCCCGTCCACCAAGGCGACGCCGACCTCGCTCGCCGCGCCAAGATCACGCTTCCACAACACGCTCCCATCGCGCGCATTCAGGGCGTAAAGAAAGCGATCGGTGGAGGCGGAAAAAACCACGCTCTCCGAAACAAGAGGCAGTCCGTAGGCGCCGCCACCCAATCGATGTCGCCACAACACTGAACCGTCAGAGGCATCGATGGCATAGAGATAGCTATCAAGGGAAGATGCGTAGAGAGCATTGCCAGCCAGCACGACGCCAGCGTGAAGCAGCCCCCCCGTACAGACCCTCCAGCGCAACTGCCCCGTGTCGCGTGTCAGAGCGTAGACCCAGCCATCGTGCGACCCCGCATACACGGTCTCATCTTGAGCGGCCAGCGCGCCAGAAACCGGACCTTTGGCCTGATGAACCCAGAGCGCCTCGCCGGTCACCTGGTCCACACAGCGTATCGTTCCATCCCACGAGCCAAAACAGACAGAGTTCAATGTCACGGCGGGGCGGCCGGTCACGTTATCGTGGGTCACCACCGACCAGAGCGCGACTCCCGAATCGGCTGCGATAGCGTGCAAGGCATTGTCGTCAGAGCCGAAAAAGATGATCCCTTGGGCGCTGGCCGCGTGCCCCCGCACATAGTCTTTGGTGGCGTGCTCCCAGAGAAAAGGGGCCTCCTTTTCCGCGGGTAGAGAGCGCAACGGGGCGCAGGCAGTCGCCAGAAGCGCGGCCATCAGCGCGCCCAGCAGACTCACCGTCAGACGGCCACGGTCTATCGTCAACCCCATTCAGCTTACCCTCTCTGCTGCCAGGCCATGCTAGCTGAGGCCACCTGAGGCTGTCAACCGGGCCGCAGTGTGCTTGAGACGAGAGCGTTGGCGGTTCTCGTCATAGAAGAGACAAGCAGCCGTTAGCCAACAGCCTCGACTGCTCTTGAAGTAGCCCGTAGCATCAGCGTCACGATTGCGGGTCAATTCGCTGGCGCGCTGCCCTCCGCAGGCGGCGGGTAGATGCTTTCGGGCGGCATGCGTCGCGCAGGCCGCTGGATCAGCTCGATCATCACGCCCAGATCAGCGACCGTATCGAGGTAGGCAAAATGCCCGTCGCCATCGCGGCCAAAACCCCGGCCATCCTGCACCATCTCATAGCCGGCCGCCTGGCCAGCGGCAATGGCCGCTGCCATATCCTCGACAAGCACACCGAGATGATGCACGCCGTAGCCGTGCTGCTGCACGAAATCGCGATAGACTGTGTCGCCCCGCCCCACCTCGATCAGCTCGATGCGCAGAGCGCCCACATTCGCCAGGGCCAGCCGCATGGCGTAATCCGCAGGTGCACCGTGGTAGGTCATCTCCTTGAGCAGCGGGCGCTCATAGGTGTAGATCTGCCACGGCCCGATGCCAAACTGCTCCCAATAGCGCGCCACGGCTTGATCGAGATCAGGCACCACCAGCGCAATCTGCGCGATGCCCCCTTGCAGCAGTTCCCAGGGTTGGCCCACGCTACCCTCCTGCATGACTGATGGTGGCTACTCGGCAGCCAGCATGGCGTCTTGCATCTGCCGCAGCTTGTAGACGAACTTGGTTTGGTCGGGAGCCACGTTCTGCCAGGTGAGCATCTGCCCTTTGGCCACTGGCGCCACCACTCGCGCACCTGGCGTCAGCCCCATGGGCATGCCGCCCAGCGCCTGCGCCTCAGCATAGGAATAGATGCGATTGTAATAGTCCGCCTCGCCAACCTCGCCCAGCGCCTCGCCGGGCGTGAGGTCGCGCTTGGCGATGGCCACCACCTCTGACACCATCGCCTGGGGCACGATGGTGGGCTCATGGTTCAGCACGGCCTCAGCCACTGAGAGCGGCGTCTCGATGTTGCAGAGGTGATAGGGCCGATAGAGCGCATAGTAAGGCCCCTCGCCCATGGCCAAGAAGGTCATGTCTACGCGCACGCGCGGCTCGTCAGTGGTGATGACCGCAAACACGCCCGGCGCCACCTTGCCAGTTGAATACTCGACACAGCCACGCTGCGAGAGAATCCCGCCGTCCGCGACAGGGATCAGCATCTTGCTCAGCTCGGGCACATCAACTCGGGCGCCGTGCATGCCCGGCACATCGGCCACAAAGCCGGTGGCGTTGGACACCGCCGCCATCTCGACCATGGTCTTGCTGCCATCCTTGAACGCCGCCAGCATCTTGGGGTTCATGCCGCGTGATAGCGCCTCGGCACGGCACGAGTCGGGGGTGGCATCGAAATCGATGGTGTTATTCTTGCCCTTGCCGATGCACACCACGTCAAAGCCCAGCGTGCGCGCGAAATTGTACAGGCCCATGCAGACACCCGGCTCGTCGCCCGAGGCTACGGTGTAGACCACCCCGGCCTGCCGCGCCATGCGGTTGAGTAGCACGCCCACAGTCACGTCGGTCTCGACATTGAGCATGATGATGTTCTTGCCGTTCAGAATCGCGTGCCAGGCCACCGTCGCTCCCACCTCGGCCAGGCCCGTGGCCTCCACGATCGCCTCCACTGCCGGCACCTGGGTCAGCAGTACGGCGTTTTGGGTGACCACCCGCCGCCCGGCGCGCAGCGCATCCTCGGCCACGCCCACCTGATCAGTGACGACGATATCGTCACGCGCCACGCCCAGCGCGGCAAAGGTCTCGATGGCCCGCGCAGGCGCGATGTCAGATGCGATGCGCACGTCCATGCCCGCCATGCGATCCATCACGTGCACCATGCCGGAACCCATGTGCCCGCAGCCCACCAGCCCCACCACAATTGGCTGGCCCTCGCTCTGCCGTTGCTCCAAACCACGTCGCAAGTCCATGCTGTTATCTCCTAGCCCGTGTACTTGGCCCTCAGGGCCGCCAGGGCCCCAAAGTCGTCTTTCAGGTGCGCATACAACTGCCTGTAGAGGCCAAAGAACTCTTGATAGCGCCGATGGCGTGCCGCATCTGGCTCGATGGGATCGATGTAGGTCGTCCATTCGCGCGAGATATCCAGCCCCGGCAGATGACCGGTGGCGACGCCCGCCAGCAGGGCATCGCCAAAGGGGGCGCCCTCGCGCCGCTGGACGAGCACAATCGGCACGTCGAACACATCGGCGATGATCTGCCGCCAGAGTCTGCTCACGGCGCCGCCCTCGTTGAGCACCAGTGGCAGGTTCAGTTTGAGCCCGCTCCGTTCGATGAGGCTAAAGGAATCGTACATGGCATAGGCCACCGCCTCCATCATGGCCCGCACCAAATGCCCTTTGCCATGATTCAGCGACAGCCCGAACACGACGCCGCGCGCGTTGGCATCCCACAGAGGGGTGCGCTCACCCATCAGAAAAGGCAGCACGATCAGCCCGTCGCTGCCCGGCGGCACGCGCTCAGCCTCGACATTCAGCAGGTCATAGGCCGACAGGCCCAGCAGCCGCTCGGCCTCCACCTCAGCCTGTCCAAAGCTTTCTTTCAGATAGCGGATCGACTGCCCGCCGGTCATGGTGGTCGGGATGGTCACCAGCGCACCGTCCACGGTGTAGGGCACGTTGATCATCACCCGCCCCACGTTCGAATAGACAAAATCCAGCGTATCATGCACGACGCCAAAATTGCCGACGGTGCCCAGGTTGCTCTGGATGTCGCCGATCTGCGTGGCGCCAGCGCCCACCCAGCCGGCGTTGCAGTCCACCTGACCGGCGGCCACGGGCGTGCCCGCGGCCAAGCCACAATCCGCCGCCGCTGCAGACGTCACTTCGCCGATAAGGTCGGTGCAGGCGCACAGCCGTGGCAATAGCTCGGCGGGCACGCCGGCCTGGGCCACGAGGTCATAGTCCCAGTCACCGGCGCGCAGGTCATAGCAGCCCGAAAAACCCGCGCCCGAGCGATGCAATACGCGCTGCCCGGTCAGCCGCAGGGTGATATAGCCGTCGATGGTGAGCGCCGTCGTCGCCCTGGCCAGCACTTCGGGCCGCTGCGCACGTTCCCACATCAGGTTCACCAGCGTGGGATGGTCCTCCAGGCGATTGCCGATGCTCTGAAAGACTCGTTCTTCGCCGACCTGTGCATAGAGCTCCGCCACCTGCTCTGTCGCACGGCGATCCATCAAGTTATAGGCCCGCTCCACCGGATTGCCAGCGGCATCGACCAGCACCAGACAGGGCATGGCAGAAGACACGGCGATGCCCTTGATCTCACTGGCCGCCACGCCGGCCTGCGCCACGGCCTGCTGCAACAGCCGACAGACCAGCGGCCAGTAGCTGCTCGCCTCATGCTCCGACCAACCGGCGTGGGCGTGGATGAGTATGAACTCAGCAAAGGCATAGCCGTGCACCCGCCCCTGATCGTCGATGATGCATGCCTTGGCGCCCCCCCGTGCCCAGATCTACCCCCGCAAAAAACGCCATTGCCCTGCTCTCCTGCTCTACAGCTGGCCGCGCTCAACTTCTTCTAGCAGCCGACGCGCCACGAACACATCGGTCACCAGCACGTTCATCAGATGTCCCTTGAGCGCCGCGCGAATGGCCGCGACTTTGAACATGCCACCTGCCACCGCGATGACGCGTGGAATGCGCCCAATCTGCTCGCGTTCGAGGCCGATGATGCGCGCGTCGAGGCTCGTGTCCACCGGCTTGCCCGCAACGTCAAAGTAGCGCAGCGAGATGTCTCCCACGGCGCGGCGCGCGTTCAGCTCAGCCAGATCAGCGCGCGAGCAACAGGTGGTGCAGATCACCGTCTCAGCGCCGAGCGACTCCCTGGCCGAGGTCGAGCTGCAACTTGCCAACCATCTGGGGCTCGACGAGCTGGTCATAGCCGCGCCGAGCACGTTTGATGGCGCCGCGGTGGTCGGCGCCCTGGGCGAGGCGGCCGCGCCGGTTCTCTTGCGGCACCTTGGAGAAAAGGGCACGTTGGCTGTCAGCTGGGGAACGACCTTGTCGGCGGTGGCCGACGCGCTGCCGCGCCGAGTCATGCCACAGGTGACGGTGGTGCAGATGCTGGGCGGCCTCGGACGGCCCGAGGCCGAGACGCATGGCGCTGAAATCACCAGGCGGCTGGCTTCGGCCCTGGGGGGCCGTCCCAGGATGCTGGCGTCGCCGGGCATTGTCGCGTCGCGTGAGGTGCGCGACG
>Ga0366818_10222_pt1 | contig 17429 bp, 15 predicted proteins | sample TotcelFGM3001N14_FD_207090 | JGI IMG/M metagenome (GOLD analysis project Ga0366818, IMG submission 207090) | Enriched cells from coal bed in the Powder River Basin, Montana, United States - Total cells FGM rep3 HSBNCT.FGM.300.1.N14 ...
GGATTTTGCAGGAGAGATGCTTGACAGGTTTGATGATTTGAAACTTGTCAATTACGGTTTCACCTATCACCGCGATAATTATAATGATTTTGATGATGTTAATTGGTTTTTATTAGAGAAATAAATGAAAGGACAGAAGATCAACTGTAAAAGGTTAAGGTTGCTTTCATGAAACATGCGCAAAAACCTAGGCTGGTGAAAACCAAATGGGGTTTTTATCAGTATGACCCCATGCCTTCCGATGAGGAATTATACGATTACTACGCACATAAATATTACCAAACAGGACAGGGTAGCTATTCGCCTGAATACCTTAATGAAGAAATTGCCTATTTTCAGCTCAAGGCAAACTTGATCTATATCAAAGCATCGCAGCTCTCCAATATCCAACCGGGGGCAAAGCTTATTGATATTGGTTGTGGTGAGGGTTGGATAATGGATGAGTTTTATAAGCGTGGATTGTCTGTGTCAGGACTTGACTTCAGTAAACATGGCATCGAAAAATTTCATCCCCATTTGCTGACATTTTTTGATCAAGGAAATATTTTTGAAAAAATACAGAAGACGCTGAGTGACGGTACATTATTTGATGTTGTCATTCTCGCTAATGTTATTGAACATGTAAAAGAGCCCGTTCTGCTTCTGGAAGAGATCAAAAAATGTATGGGGCCCTGTGCATTGCTCATCATCGTCGCCCCTAATGATTTTTCTGCCCTACATCAGATACTCATAGAAAAAAAGATAATTCCTAGGAAATTTTGGTTGTGTTACCCTGACCATCTATCCTATTTTAATAGGAATAGTATGATTAATCTCCTGTCGGATTTTGGATACAGTATTCTCGCTACTGTTGCTGATAATCCAATCGATTTGAATCTTTTTAATGAAAACTCTAACTACATTAAAGATCCCAGCAAAGGGAAAAACACACACCTTTTCAGGGTGAGAATGGATAATTTCCTTGCAGATATCAATATTGAAAAGCTTTTAACTATATACGAAACACTTGGAGCCATGGGGGTAGGGCGAAATCTTACTTATTATTGTTCCATTGAAAAATGAAATTATGGTCTTTTTCTGAGATTCATGGAAATGTCTGCTTTTCGTGAGGCATATTAAGATCATCTTATTTATTATCAACAATGTTGTTAGCATTGAAACCTGTTATCGCCTGTATAAGTAACCAGAAATAAGGATATTCTCCTCTTTATGGGAAGTATAAAGCTTATCCGCTATTTCATGATGGCCTATCCACTTCGCAGCCTGGTGATGATAGGCTGCTTTCTTTTTTCAGGGGTGGCAGAAGGGTTCAGTATTTTGACCTTTCTGCCAGTTATTGAGTTCATATCGAGCGGCAAAGTTACCGGAAATTCCGGTGCCGCGAGGGCTATCGAAGCTTTACCGCACTTTGTAGGTCTTGACCCCAGCCTTCCTGTCATGCTTGGCCTGATCGTAGCAGGGATTACGGCAAAAAGTGCCCTATTAATGCTTGCCATGAGACAGGCAGGATATACCATCGCCCATGTCACCACTGATCTTCGCCTTAAGATGATCAAGGCCCTCCTTGCCGCCAAATGGAATTACTTTGTAAGCCAGCCGGCCGGGCACCTGGCCAATGCGATCAGCAGCGAGGCGATGAGAGCATCAACGGCCTATCATCATGCCATCATTTTAATGGCCGCCATCATCCAGGTTTCCGTCTATAGCGTTGTTGCCCTCTGGGTTTCCTGGAAAATCACTCTGCTCTCGCTGATGATCTCCCTAGTGCTATTATTTATTTTGAAGGGCTTTATAAAAATGAGCCGTGGCGCCGGGGTTCAACAAACGGAATTGATGAAGGCCCTCATTGGGCGCCTCACGGATATGCTCCAAGGGATCAAACCCATCAAGGCCATGGCCAGGGAAGACCATATCCAGGTGCTTCTGGAGTCAGAGACCGAGGATATTAAAAAGGCTCAGCAGCGCCACGTGCTGGCATCGGAGTCTCTGAAGGCCTTTCAGGAACCCTTTCTGGTGATTATGATTGCCGTCGGTATCTACTACGTAATGACTTTGGGAAAACAGTCCTTTTCTACCATTCTCGTCATGATATTTCTTTTCAACCGGTTGTTGAACCGGGTTTATTTTGCCCAGGCCTGTTATCAGGAACTTTCCATGAACGAGAGTGCCTTATGGTCGCTGTTAGCCAACATCGAACATACCCAGAGTGAAAAGGAAACGGACACGGGAAATCGGAAGCCGGAAAACATTAAAAAAGGCATCTGTCTCGATACCGTTCATTTTTCGTACGGCAAGAAAGTAGTATTGGAAAATGCCAGTTTGAATATCCCCGCGGGGCAAATCGTTGCGATCGTCGGCCATTCCGGTACCGGTAAGACGACGATTGCCGACCTGATTACAGGACTTTTCCGACCCCAGACGGGCACCATATACATTGATGACATTCCTCTTGATCAGCTCAATCTTCATGCCTGGCGCGATCTCATCGGCTATGTGCCCCAGGAGATGTTTCTTTTCCATGATACGATATATAAAAATGTTACCTTGGGAGACGATCACCTATCGAGAACGGATGTCGAGGAGGCCCTGAGATTAGCCGGGGCATGGGATTTCGTTTCCGACATCCCATCTGGGATAGACACGGTCATCGGCGAAAGAGGATCAAAGCTATCTGGAGGACAGAGGCAACGCCTTGCCCTGGCAAGGGCCCTGGTCCGCAAACCCCAATTGTTAATTCTTGATGAGGCGACGACAGCACTTGATCCGGAAACGGAAAAGGCCATTTGCCAGACGCTCAAACAATTTAAAGGGACCATGACCATCCTGGCGATTTCACACCAGCCGGCAATCATGGAGGTTGCCGATATGGTGTACCATCTTGATGATGGTCACATCGAGCAACTGAATGATGTGCTGCAGACAGGATTCAAAGACCCAGACCCAATGACGACTTTATAATGGGGTATGTTCAATGTCATTGACGATGGTTCAATGCACCGACAAAACAAGATGGGATGAATTTGTAAGAAATTCCTTGCAGGGGAGTATTTTTTGCCAAACAGCTTTTTTGGATGCCCTGAGAGTAGATTACGATACCTGGCTAATAGAAGATAAAGGGAAAGCCCAGTTAGGCACCGTCATTCTGCGAAAGGGAAAGGAAATACTGCCCGCGCCTCACGGATTCACCATGTATCAGGGACCCATGTTTTCCAATTATGTCAACGCCCAACCCTTACACACGCGGACCGCGCTTATTTTGAAATTAACCGAGGAGTTTCTTGCGAATCTTTCACAACACTATTATAGATTATCTTTCTGTTTGCACTATTCCCACGCCGACGTGCGGGGCATACAGTGGTTTAACTATCATGAGCCGCATAAAGGTCAATTCAGTTTCGTATTGCAATACACCGGCTTGTTAGACCTGAATCAGTTTAAAGACCTTGAAGACTATCTGCCGAATATCAGAACTACCCGGCGCTATGAATACCGCAAAGCTGTGAGGGGCGGCATGAAAGTGGAATCCTCAAAAGATATTGACACTTTGTTGTACCTTCACCGCTTGACGTTTGAGCGTACAGGTTTGGTTCAAACTGATGAAATAGCTGCAATGGCAAAGAATATCGCATGCGCTGCCTTGAATAATAAATTTGGGGAGATGTTAGTATGCCACAATCCGTCAGGGGAGATTGTTTCGGCAACGTTATTTCTTTTTGACGAACGGTGCGCCTACTATTTAATAGGGGCCAATCACCCCGCCCAGCGCAATAGCAATGGAAACACTTTACTCTTTATGGAGAATATTTTATTATCCAAAAATCGTGGACTTAGATGGGTTGACACCTGTGGGATCAATTCACCGTTTCGGGGAGATTTTAAAACCAGCTTCAATGCCGCGCCGGTCCCTTACTTTGTGGTTACTTGGGATGATCCGACTAAATCCGGTTGAGCATAAATATTTCAGCTCCTGTTACTGAAGTAATAATCGATAATATTATTTTCAAAGGCAATAGATCACGAGATGGTTGGAGGTGGTTAAATTAAAGCTAAGATAAAGGTTTTGAAGTATTTTTGGAAGATCCTTAATATAAAAGGTCAAAGGCGTTATGCGTTCAGATGGCTTAGCTCGGTGCGAAAGGGCCATCTGCTTGATAGAAGGATTCCCTGGATCCCCTATGATGTTATTGAATTCTTAAAAAAACATATCCACAAAGGTGCGTGTGTTTTCGAGTATGGAACTGGCGGTTCCACACTATTTTGGCTCTCTTTAGGCGCCTCATGCATAGCCATAGAACATGATCCGGAATGGTACAAGGTTATGGTCGAGCGTTTAAATTCTTCTGACAACATTGATTACAGGTTAATACCTCCGGAAAAATGTCATGACCAAAGCCAGCATCTAAATTATGCCGACCCTGACGTTTACGTATCCAGTGATCCACAGTTTAAAGGTTATAATTTTATTAATTATGTCAGCCAGATTGATTCTTTTCCTGATGAATATTTCGATATTGTATTAATAGACGGTAGAGCGCGCCCCTCATGTATCAAACACAGTATCAAAAAGGTGAAGGTGGATGGAATGTTGATCGTAGACGATAGTGATAGGTCATATTATTTTTCCAAGACAATAGGTTACCTTAAGGATTATGAACTAAAAAGGTTTTACGGTGTTTCCCCTGCATTAAATATTATGCAGTATACTGATGTATGTCGAAGGGTTAAATAGTTTACAGTGATTTAATCCCTTTAAAACCTAAGGATTGATTCTATGAGATTTATTGAGATTTGCAAACGCATATGCAATTCATTATATGTTGATAAAGATACTAGTAGATTTATTAAGCACAACAAAAAATTATGGCAAGAGTGGCGGCACAATCAGAACAGTCCTGTTATTCTGGTCGATTTATACGAAGTAGGTGAAACCATAATTTCGTGGAGTTATTTTGTTAATATTTTAGCTAAAAAATATCATGCGAAGATTATGTCCTTCGCACCACCGAAAAAGCTCACAAATCGCACCTTAAGGAAGGTTTACGATTCATTTAACGTCACCGGGCACATTGTCACCACTCTCACCCAGGAACAGAAAAACCGCAGAGATACCCTAAGTCGGAAAATCGTGCCCGGTATAAAGACAAAGCAGGATTTATTTAACTTAACAGTTTTAGATACATGGATAGGAATTGATATTTATGAGAGTTACCTCAGGGGATACAGCAAGCCAACCGTTGATTTAGGTGACCCAAAGCTTAATGATATGATAGCCGAAGGGATCGGTCTGGTTATTTTTTGGCAGGATTATTTTTCACAAAACAAGGTTGCGGCGGTCATCGTCAGCCATGACTGTTATATCGCATACAACATCATCTGTAAAATAGCTTACCGGGCCCAAATACCTCTCTATCTTCCCAATATAAGAGGTATATGGTTGATAAATAAGCCACTTTCCGTTCATGATTATTTTAGTAATTTTAGAGAAATGTTTAAAAAACTGCCTAAAACTGAACAGCATAAAGGATTGGCGCTTGCTAGGCAGCAAATCGAGAAAAGACTCAACGGCGTGGTTGGTGTCGATATGCCATACTCTACAAAGTCAGGGTTTGGGCCGGCTAACGATAAAGTGACTGTATTGAAAAAGAGTGATAAAATAAAAGTGCTGATATGCAGTCATTGTTTCTACGATAATCCCCACGGCTATGGTGGCATGATATTTACGGACTTTTATGAGTGGTTGGTTTTTTTAGGCAAGATGTCGGAAAAGACCGATTATGATTGGTATCTGAAGATCCATCCCGACCCCTTGCCCGGTACTTACGATATAATTGAGGAGATTTTATCTCAATTCTCAAAGATTGCGGTTATACCTCACGAAACCTCGCACCATCAGCTGGTGAAAGAGGGGATAAACTTTGTCTTAACCTGTTTCGGTACCGTAGGCCATGAATATCCAGTTCTTGGCGTCCAGGTGATTAATGCCGCCTTCAACCCCCATATTGCTTATAACTTCAACTGGCACCCCAAATCTATTGAGGAATATGAGCATTACTTGCTAAACTTAAATAGTTTGAAAAAAACGATAGATGTCAACGAATTATACGAATTTTACTATATGAATTATTATTATGTGATGGCCGATGACCTTTTCTTAAAGTCGTATAAGCAATCTTTGTGGGACCTCTCAGGAGAAGAGAGAATGAAATCTGGAATTTATAGATATTTTCTAGATCAATTAACAGACGAAAAACATCATGAAATCATAAGAAATATTAAAGGGTTTATCGACTCTGGCAAGTCTAATTATTTTAGCCGCGGCCCGGAATAATAGATGGATATCAGATTTCCCTTGAACCCGCAAATTACTTATAATTTCGACCAACAGGGCAAAGAATTTATGCAAAAGAGTTCGAACCTATGCCTGAGACCTAAGACCGTTAGGTAGCATTGAGCTGCGGCGATAATCATTAATTTCATTGGCATCCTGGGTTTTGAAGAAAACAAGGCTATGTATTACTATCATGAACTTCGATACTCGAGCAATGCCGGACAACTGCTTTTCGTGGTAGAAAAGAACGAGAGAAAATAATGATATTTAATGGGCATATTAGTGGCGTTATTAAATAAGGAATAATTTTATGAGAAGTAATAAAATATTAAAAACCCCTATATTATTTTTGATATTTAATCGACCAGATAGCACACAGATCGTTTTTAATGAAATTAAGAAAGCCAAACCTGCTCAATTGTTTGTGTCGGCCGATGGACCGCGGGAAGGACGGCCACGAGACCGAGAACTGTGCTTGGCAACCAGAGAAATCATCAAACAGGTGGATTGGGATTGTGAGGTTTATACCAAATATTATGATGATAATGCTGGTCTCAAGATAGCGGTTAGCACTGCCATTGATTGGTTTTTTGAGAATGTCGATGCAGGTATTATTCTTGAAGATGATTGCCTGCCCAGCCAGTCATTTTTTTGGTTTTGTCAAGAATTATTGGAAAAATATCATGATGATGAGCGCATTATGCAAATAAGTGGTAATAATTATTTATTTGGTGGAAAAGTATTTGATAGCACATACTACTTTTCGAGGCTTAATGACATATGGGGTTGGGCAACCTGGAAAAGGGCCTGGGATTATTATGACGTTCATATGAAAACGTTCCCCAAATTCAAGGAACAGGAACAAATAATAAATTATATTGTTGATCCAGAAATTCAGGAATGGTTAATGGGTTATTTCGAACGGGATTATAATGCTAATGAGAGGAATGGGTTATGGTCAAGCCAGTGGTCATACGCGATTTGTGCCCAGAACGGCATGACGATAGCTCCAAGTACTAACCTCGTACAAAATATAGGTATTCAGGGAGAAGCAACAAATAGTAATGATACGTATAAACTCTATGAAACTGAACGTTTCTACGAAATTGACGAAATAATCCACCCCCTTTTCATATTGCCAGACACGGAGGCGGATAGATTACGTTTCGAGATTATCAAAAAAACGGACCCAAATCTTCTCTATGCTGCACAATATAAGCTAAGAAAATTAGCTGGCAGATATTTACCGGAAAGTATTCGCAATATTGTCAAGACATTGCAAAAATCATTAAGTAATTAATGACTGCTATTGATATGAGAAAAAATAAATGTTAGTCGCAAAAATATTAAAGTTATTATTGCCTAGTCAATTATATGATCAAGCACGTTTATTTTATAATCAATTCCTGAGAAAGTCATCTTGCCGGGAGGTGGTCCCAGATTTGGAGGACTGGGATGTATTTCTTAATGATCCAAGGATAGATCCACGCCTTGCGACCATGCTACAAGCTTATAAAGAAAGCCAGTCAGAGGAGATGGCCTCTATTTATTGGGCTATATTGAGCCGAAAAAATGTTAAGCAGTTGTTAGACCAAGGTTATGAAAACTTTAAACAGACAGTTGCCTTGAATTATTTTACCTGGCTTCTATGCTCGAAAGATCCACAGGAAAGATTCCTGATCGATAATCTTCCGAAAACTTCTGTTGCAAAGGCCAAAAAAATGGCTAGTTCATCCCCAATGCATCCATGTTTTACAACTGAACAGTCGTTACATTATAATTATATTAACTATTTGCTTTGGGATTACGTCGAGCGGACAGTGGGCAAAAAAATTATTAATGATCTTAATGAACCTCAGGAAGGTAATCCTCCATCCATCAAGCTTAATGGCAAAGAAATATCCCAGGATTTAGCCAACTCTATATTAGAATATTTATCCATTACACAGGGTTTGCCTGAAATACGTAACATAAATAGCATCATTGAATTAGGTGCTGGTTATGGACGTACCGCGTATGTATTTTTACGTCTCCTGCCTCATTTGAAGTATGTAATAGTTGATATTCCGCCAGCGCTATATATCTCTGAAAGATATTTATCGTCTCAGTTTCCCAATTATAATATTTTCAAATTCAGGCCTTTTCATAGCTTTTCTCAAGTCTCTGACGAATTTTATGATTCTCAAATCGCATTCTTGATGCCGAATCAACTTCCGCTCATACCGGCGAAAACTGCGGATATATTTTTGGCGATAGATTGCCTGCATGAAATGCAACCGAGACAAATACGACAATATTTCGAAATGTTTGACACCTTGTCGCAATATTTTTATCTTAAATGCTGGAAAAAAACTAAGATTCCTTATGATAATATCTCTTTAACGCAAGAGGATTATCCCTTTCTAACCCACTGGCAGAATTTGTTTTTTCGGGATTGCCGAGTGCAAAACACTTATTTTGAGGCTATGTTTCATATTCGGGGCAGCCGGGAGGATGGGCGGCCTGGCACGGGCTCAAAAAGAGGATCATCATGCGAGAATGCCTAATTTGTAAGGCGCCAATCGAGCCATTCATCTCCTTCGGCAGGATGCCGATTGCGAACGGATTTTTAAATCCAGAGAATTTCGCCACGGAATACTTCTTCGATCTCCAGGTGGCCTGCTGCGGCGATTGCGGAATGGTACAACTTCTGGAGCAGCCCGCCCGGGAGCAGATGTTCAATGAAAATTATGCCTTTTATTCGGGGACGTCCCAGGGGATGAAGATCCATTTCCAGGCATTTGCGGAACAGGTCAGGCGGGATTACCTGAGGTCTGCCGATCCCTTCGTCGTGGAAATCGGAAGCAATGACGGCATCATGCTGCAAAACTTTGCCCTGGCGAATATCCGTCACTTGGGCATTGAGCCCTCCGCCAACGTGGCGGAGGTGGCGCGGCAAAAAGGCATTCGGACCATCTGCGAGTTTTTCGATGCATCCCTGGCTCGCTGGATCGTGAGTGAACATGGACAGGCCGATGCCTTTCTGGGTGCCAATGTGATGTGCCACATTCCCTATCTCCATTCGGTCATCGAAGGGGTCAAAATCCTGTTGAAACCGGACGGCCTCATGATGTTCGAGGACCCTTATCTGGGGGACATCATCGAGAAGACATCCTACGATCAGATCTATGATGAACATGTTTTCCTCTTCTCCGTAACGTCGATTGCTTACCTTTTCCATCAACACGGGATGGAGGTCATCGATGTGGCGCCCCAGGAAACGCATGGGGGATCCATGCGCTATATTATTGCCCGCCAGGGAGTCCGGCCCGTTTCGCCACGAGTGTTCGCCTATCTACGCCAAGAGGAGGAAATGGGGCTAAAAAAGCCGGCGGTCTATGATGAGTTCCGTAGGAATTGCGAAAAATCACGGGATGCTTTAATGACGTTATTATATGATATTAAAAAAATGGGTAAGCGTATTGTTGGATACGCCGCGACATCCAAGAGCACTACCATAATAAACTACTGTGGGATCAACGCCGATCTGATCGAATTCATTTCTGACACCACACCGGTCAAACAGGGCAAATATAGTCCGGGAGCCCATATTCCTGTGCGTCCTTATGAAGAATTCACCGCCCGCTATCCGGATTATGCCCTGCTGTTTGCATACAACCATGCCCGGGAAATTATGGCGAAAGAAAAGAACTTCATCGCTATTGGCGGGCGATGGATTACTTATGTGCCAAAAGTACAGGTAATTCCATGATTTTATGCAGCAATCCCCTGGCACAATACTTGAGCCGGAAAGCCCAGATTGACGAAGCCATCAGGCGGGTGCTGGACAGTGGACGTTATGTTTTGGGCCCGGAAGTCCAGGCATTTGAGGAGGAATTCGCTTGCTACCTCGGTATATCCTTCGGGATTGGCGTCGGCAGCGGTACGGAGGCGATCCACCTAGCCCTGGCTGCCTGCGACCTTAAGACTGGGGATGAAGTTATTACGGTATCTCATACGGCGGTAGCAACGGTCGCGGCCATCGAGTTGGCAGGAGGAAGACCCGTGTTCGTCGATATTGACCCTGTCAGCTACGGGATCGATGCCTCACAGCTGGAAAAAGCGATTACCAGCAAGACCAGGGTCATTGTGCCGGTCCACCTTTATGGACAGCCGACCGACCTTGATGTTATTATAAATATTGCGAAGCGTTACCACCTCCGGGTGATAGAGGATTGTGCCCAGGCGCACGGAGCCTTGTATCGGGGCAGGAAGGTCGGATCATGGGGAGACATGGCCTGTTTCAGTTTCTACCCGACCAAAAATCTGGGTGCACTGGGTGATGGCGGTATGGTGGTCACCAATGACCCGGAACTGGCCACGAGGGCTCGATTATTGAGAGAATACGGCTGGGCTGAACGGAATATAAGCAGCCTGCCCGGTTGGAATACCCGCCTGGATGAAATGCAGGCAGCCGTGCTGCGCGTCAAGCTGAGAGACCTGGATGAACAAAACGCCAAGCGGAGGCGGCTGGCGCAATTCTATACCGGGGCGCTACAGGCGACGGATTTGGTTTTGCCGGGGGCCATGGAAGGGACGGCTCATGTCTATCATCTGTATGTGGTTCGCTCTCGGAAACGCGACAAGCTGATGAATTTTCTCAGGGACAGGGGGATCGGGGCGCTGATTCACTATCCGGTTCCTGTTCACCGCCAACCGGCATATCAGGGAAGAATTGACGGTGCCGGGAGATTGGATGAGACTGAACGGGCGGCCGGTGAAGTGCTTTCCCTGCCCATGTATCCCGAACTGGCCGAACCAGAGGCACAGCAGGTTGTGGCGGCCGTTCTGGCGTTTGACGGAGGGCAATATGATTGACGGCATTGTGCTCCAAGATTTAGTCACACGGCATGATGGCAGGGGATTTTTCAGGGAAATAATCCGGGTAACAGACGAATTTTTTACTGAAGGTTTCGGCCAGTGGAGCCACTCGATGATGTTCAATGGCGTCATCAAGGCCTGGCACTATCACGATATTCAAACCGACTGGTGGTACGTGGTCAGCGGGGTCCTGCGCGTCGGTCTGCATGATTTGCGTTCTCAGTCTCCGACACAGGGACAGAGTATGGATTTCCTTATGGGGGATCTGCAGCCGGCAAGAGTGCTGAGAATCCCTCCGGGAGTGGCACACGGATGCAAAGTGATTCAGGGACCGGTAAACCTTCTTTACGTTACCTCCCATGTCTATAACCCTCAGGACGAGATCCGAATCCCCTATGATGATCCGGGGATCGGCTTCGACTGGCTGGCAGGACCGCCCATAACCTAATGTCCGAAGCACGTACAGTGATACTGGATGAGAGGCTGAGACGCAGCGGTATACCAACCTGGTATTCTGGCAAAACCATCCTCATTACCGGCGGCGCGGGTTATCTTGCCACCAATATGGTTCATGTCCTGCAGGGAATCGAATGCATCATCGTCCGCCTGGACCGGCCGGGAGCATTTTTTGAACCGGTCCGGGGCTTGGCGCAGGTCCATGATTTGGAGGGGGATGTCCGAGAGCCGTCAGCCTGGGAGGCATGGGTGGAGAGGGCGGATATCATCTTCCATTTTGCCGCCCAGACCAGCACCTATGTGGCCAATGCCGATCCGCCGGCCGATCTGGAAAGCAACGTATTGCCCATTTTGCGACTTATGGAGATCTGCCGGACCAGGGGCTGGCACAAAACGCTGCTCTTTTCAAGTACAGTAACCGTTGTGGGACTCCCGACGCATATTCCCGTAGACGAATCCTTTCCGGCCCGGCCCGTAACCATCTATGACCTGCATAAGATGATGGCGGAGCAATACCTGAAGTATTATGTGGCGCAAGGAAGCTTATCGGGCGCCATACTGCGTCTGGCCAACGTCTATGGCCCGGGACCATCGAGCAGCCGACCGGATAGGGGGGTTTTAAATCAGATGACCCGTCGGGCCGTTTCCGGGGAATCTCTGACAGTTTATGGCCGGGGGGAGCAGCTGCGCGACTATGTCCATGTGGAAGACGTCGTCATGGCCTTCCTCCAGGCCGCAATGCACATGGATGTCTTGAACGGTGAACATTTTGTCATTGGCAGTGGCCGTGGATATAGCATTGCCGAGTCAATGCATCTTATTGCCGAAAGGATTGCCTTAAAGACGGGAACATCGGTTGCTGTGGTGCACGTCGAACCCCCGTCACCCCAGTCTCTGATTGAATCCAGAAACTTTGTGGCTGATTCCAGCCGATTCAGCCGGCTAACCGGCTGGACCGCGCAGTATGCCTTGACTGAGGGAATAGACCAGACAATTGAGAGGTTACTGTGAAAATACTCGTCATTGGTGGTGCAGGGTTTCTTGGTGCCAATTTGGTACGCCGGTGCCTCAATGAATCAGAAACGGAAGTCACGGTTCTGGATTCCCTGGACCCTCATCTTTATGCAACAACCAAGAACTTGCTTGGCGTCTGGGATAGAATCAACTTTATCCGGGGAGACCTGCGCGACGAAACCTTACTGGCAAGAGTCGTGCAAGGGCAAAATATTATCTTCAATTGTGCCGCACAAACGTCGCATCCTTTATCTATCCAGTATCCCTTGTTGGATGCCGAAATCAACTGTCTGGGAAATATAAAGTTGTTGGAGGCGCTGCGTTTGCTTAACAAAGATGCGGTAGTGGTTTATACTTCGAGCAGTACCGTTATCGGCAAAGCCCTTCATGAAGTCGTGGATGAAGATCATTGGGAAAGACCCCTAGAAATCTATTCTGCTAACAAGGGGGTGGCCGAAAAATACTATAGAATCTATCATACAGTCCATGACTTAAATACAATCGTGCTGCGCTTCGCCAATCTTTATGGCCCTTACGGAAAAGGCTATCCCGAATTCGGCTTTATTAACTATTTCATCCATCTGGCTTGGCAGAATCAGGAGATTCGCGTTTTCGGAACCGGACAGCAAATGCGAAATGTCATGTTTGTGGATGATGCATCCAATATCCTCTGGCAGGTCGCCCAGGAGAAAAGAATGGCCGGCGAAACCTACTTTGCCACGGGTACCGAGCACCTTTCTGTGGCTGAGATCGCCGAGAAGATAGTTTCTGTATTTGGGCGGGGCAGTGTGATGCATATTGAATGGCCTGAGGAACGGCAGAGGATTGAAGTTGAAGATGTGAAATTCTCCTCAGCACGTTTGCGAGCCGCTACAGGCTGGAAACCAAGCTATGATTTTGATTCGGGATTACAAGCAACTAAGGCTTTCTTAGAAAGGTCAGAAAGGGAAATAATATGAAAATTGTCATTACAGGCGCTCTTGGGCATATCGGATCACGGCTGATTCGGGCACTACCCGTTATATATCCAGAAGCGACAATTGTTATGCTGGATAACCTGTCATCGCAACGCTACTGCTCGTTGTTTGATTTGCCTGCCTATGGCCGGTATCAATTTATTGAATTGGACATCTTGAAAGAGGACTTGGCAGATAGCTTCAGAGGAGCGGATGCTGTCCTGCACCTGGCTGCCATTACGAATGCGGCAGACAGCTTTGGAATTAGCGAACAGGTTGAGCTTGTAAATTATGCTGGTACGGAAAAGGTTGCACAGGCTTGCCTGCAAGAGGGATGTCCACTGATTTTCTTTTCGACCACCAGCGTCTATGGCACACAGAAGGATATTGTTGATGAAGATTGTTCTCTGGATGAGCTAAAACCCCAGAGCCCTTATGCCGAATCAAAAATGAAAGCTGAACTGTTATTAAAGAGGTTAGGGGAGACCCAGGGCCTGCATTTTATCATCGGGCGACTGGGAACAATCTTTGGGACATCGCCGGGAATGCGATTTCACACGGCAGTCAATAAATTCTGCTGGCAAGCTACTCTGGGGAAGCCCATAACGGTCTGGCGAACAGCTCTTCATCAATACCGCCCGTATCTTGATCTAGCTGATGCCGTCGAGGCGGTAGAATTTATTCTAAAAAGAAAGTTATATGACAATCATGTTTATAATATTTTAACATGTAATGCTACTGTTAATGAGATACTTCAGGTCATAGCTATCCATATTCCGGACCTATCTATTCATTATGTTGATAAAGAAATTATGAATCAATTATCCTATCATGTTTCAAATAAACGATTTAATAATATGGGGTTCGAATTCAAAGGTGACTTATATAAAAGCATAAAAGAAACACTGGATATGCTTAAGGGAATCCGTAAAGAGGGGAAACAATGTCAATAGTTGATCCAGAAGGGATTAAATTGAATCTGGGGTGCGGGTCACGGCTGTTACCAGGTTATATCAATGTGGATATGGACAGTTTGGACACTTTGAAATCCCGTTATCCTCTTCAGGAATTTCCGAACGATATAGAAACGTATAATTATGATATTTTTAACCTGCCCTTTTCTGATTCGAGTGTGGCGGAAATACGGGCTGACTCCCTCATAGAACATCTTTCTTTTATAGAGGAGCCCAAGTTTTTTTATGAGATGAAAAGAGTGCTTTATCCGGGGGGCATTTTGCAGTTATCCACGCCTGATTTTGAAGCAGCGATAAAACTGTGGATATCAGCCAAGGATGAGTGGAAAGAATTTTTTCGGAATGATCCGGAAGCCATAGCTAAAGAGCATTGGTTTGGCAATTATTCCTACTCGACCGACAATCGCTGGGGGTACCTGATGGCCATGATTTTCGGGAGCCAGAATGGTGCCGGCCAATTCCATAAAAATTGCTATACTATTCCCAAGATTCGGGCGATTCTTAAGCATCTCGATTTTGATGAACTAGAAATATCTCGATATCGGTGGAAGGGTGATCGTGATCTAATGATCTCTGTCCGGGCCCAAAAAAGATAAAAATCTCTACACATATAAACGAATAAATAATTCAATATTACAATAAAATAGCTGATCGGCTTCGTCTTTGAGACCCTTCTTTTCCATCGGAGTTACCACCTACAAGCGGCGAGAATTGCTTAAAGAAGCCCTCATGTCTGCCATCAAGCAGACATTTGGTGACTTTGAAGTTATTGTTGGGAATGATTTTGTTCAAGAAAAGCTTTCTCCTGAGGTGTTGGGAATTGACGATCCAAGGATTGTTTTTGTCAATCATCCCATAAACTTAGGGGAGATGAGAAACATGAATTACCTACTTAATAAGAGTAAGGGACGATATTTTACCTGGCTTGCGGATGACGATCTTTACGCCCCAGATTTTCTTGAAACTGTTTACACAGCCTTAATAAAATGTGACTTTCCTCCTTGTGTATTTACTTCTTTTCAGATGGGATGTACTTACCAGACAATTGACATACCAACGGATCGAACGTATAATTCATTTACAGGAAAAGAGTTTTTACGAAAATATCTCAGTCGATCCTTGAAAACGCAAGGATGCTATGGGATTTTTAATCGCCAGTACATTAATGGTATCGGTGGCATTCAACAACTTGGAGATGATTTTTCACCTTATTCCGACCATCTGCTGGCAATTCAAGCCGGCCTACTTGAGGAAGTTATTTATATTGCTGCTCCTCTCATTCTATTTCGTACACATGAAGGATCTATATCGTTAACAAGTAATAACTTAAATGCTTATATAAGTGCGCAAGTAGATCTGGTTCACAAATGTCTGCCGATCTTAAGAAATGAAAAGCTCATGGAGGAATTTGGCCTCAATATATATTTATTAATTAAGTGGTGTATGGAAGACATTGTTGGTGTCGCTTATCGTTCTGGTTATATTGGCAGAAAGCAAATGACAAGCCATATTTATTATTTAATGAGGCACATTCGAAGGCTTAAAAGATGCGACCTCGATCTAAAAATAATTTATAATTTATCTAAAACGCTTTTAAAAAACGCAATCAGATTATTGTGCCCGGTAAATTGCAAGTAGGGTAGGCGTTCGCCAAGACAATATTCTATATGATTAAATATCACTTTCGGATCAGAACTGTGTGGCGGTATTCTAACTTCTAATAATAAAACATTAAACAATTGTAAGGTTCCTATCCTTGACCTTGTTTTACACATACGATGTTTTTTGTGCGCAGAGATATGGGGGTATATCTCGATACTATTTCGAGATTATCAGACGTATTTCGCTGAAGATGCCTGATGTAGAAATACTGGCAGGATTGTATATTAACGAATATATTAGGTCATTGCCAGTAGTAAAGGGTATCAAAGTTCCGGCACTGAAATATACTGGTATTATACGGAGGAAATTTAATAGGATATTTCAGGCAATTATGTTGATGGGAAAAGGCAGTCAAACTATTTTACATCAGACTTTCTACTATCAACCATATATCAAATTTCAGGGTAAAGTTGTTGTAACTGTATATGATATGATCTCTGAGATATTCCCCCAATTTTTTCCTGATGGTAATACTATATCACTTTTGAAAAGGCGCTGCTGTGAGAGGGCGGATAAAGTTATTGCCATATCACGCACGACCAAAAATGATCTTGTACGCTTTTTTGGTATCCCGCCAGAAAAGATCGTGGTTATTCACCTATCAAGTTCTCTTAAAGGTAATAACGCATCACCCAGTGTCAGGCCTTTTCGTGAACCGTATCTTCTCTTTGTTGGACAGAGGGATAACTATAAGAACTTTGGGGGATTGATAGAGGCCTTTGAGGCATCGGAGTCTCTGAAAAAATCCTTTCATATCGTCTGCTTTGGTGGCGAGCCCTTAAGCAGCAGCGAAAATGTCTGGCTAAAGAAACTGGGAATAGAGGCTCGTGTGCACAATGTTAGGGGAAGTGATGAATTGCTTTGTGATTATTATAGAAATGCTGTAGCTTTCATATGTCCGTCTTTTTATGAAGGTTTTGGAATACCTATTCTGGAAGCCATGGAGTTATCTTGTCCCGTTATTTGCTCAAATATCGGCTCTATTCCCGAAGTGGCCGGAGATGCTGCGGTTTATTTTGATCCGGCTGATACTGTTTCTCTGCAATTTGCCATGGAAACCACGCTTTTCGACAAGAATAGACTTGATGATTTGAAAAAGAGAGGTCTTGAACGTCAATCCATGTTCAGTTGGGCCAGATGTGCTGAAGAAACCCTTGCGGTATATAATTCATTATTTCA
>Ga0366818_10225_pt1 | contig 17286 bp, 18 predicted proteins | sample TotcelFGM3001N14_FD_207090 | JGI IMG/M metagenome (GOLD analysis project Ga0366818, IMG submission 207090) | Enriched cells from coal bed in the Powder River Basin, Montana, United States - Total cells FGM rep3 HSBNCT.FGM.300.1.N14 ...
TTGAAAACCTGATCCATGCGGGCATTCAGGATGTGGGGATCATTATATCCCCTGAAACCGGCAGCCTGGTGCGGGAGGCAGTAGGAGAGGGAGAGCGCTGGGGCGTAAAAATTACTTATATTCTGCAGGCGGAACCTGCCGGGTTGGCCCACGCGGTCAGCACCGCCCGAGATTTTTTAGGGGATGAGACCTTTGTCATGTACCTGGGAGATAATCTCATCGGCAGTCGGATCGATAGTTTTATAGAAACCTTTTGGCAAGATCGCCTGGATGCCCTGGTCCTGTTAAAAGAGGTGGAAAATCCTTCCCAATTTGGGATTGCCGAAATTGATGCCGCAGGAAATTTGCTGAGGTTGGTGGAAAAACCTTCGGTGCCTCCATCTAATCTCGCCCTGGTGGGGGTTTATATCTTTTCCCCGAAGATTCATCAGGCCATTGCCCGGCTCCAGCCCTCCTGGCGGGGAGAATATGAAATAACCGACGCTATCCAACTAATGCTGGAATCAGGCAAAAAAGTCGGGAGCCGGCAACTGGCTTCCTGGTGGCTCGATACCGGGAAAAAAGACGATCTGCTGACGGCCAATACCATTGTCCTGGATGAATGGATCCGTCGGGATATTCAAGGAGAGGTAGATGACTTGAGTCAGGTCAGCGGCCGGGTAACCATCGCGCCGGGAGCACGAATCCACAATTCCACTCTCCGTGGTCCCATAGTTATTGGCAACGGCTGCCTCATCAAAAATAGTTTTATCGGTCCCTTCACGAGTATTGGCGATTATTCCCAGGTGGAAGATTCGGTAATTGAACATTCTGTTCTTTTAAGTGATATTCAGATCAAGCAGATAGACCGTCTGGAGGACAGTCTGATCGGTAAAAACGCCCGAATTATCCGTCACGACCGACATAGATGTCTGCGCTTGATGATCGGCGATGATTCCGTAGTTGAACTATAGCCGATATTTCATCCAAAGATCAGGCGATAAATCAAGCCTAACAGGGCAGACCCGGCAACCACCTGGATAAGTCCCATCCTGGCATATTGCATAAGGATGAAGGCCAAGGCCGCCAAGACCAAGGCGAAGTAGTCAATCCCCTGACCGGGGGGGAAGAGCACGTTGACACCGAACCAGACCGCCAGATTGAGGACGACGCCCACCACTGCCGCGGTAATGGCCGTGAGCGCCCCTGAGAGAAAACGGTTGTGCCGAACCTGTTCCATGAACGGTGCCCCTAAAAAAATAAAGAAAAAACAGGGCATAAAGGTGAAATAGGTAGCTGTGAGGGCCCCCAGGACCGCCCCCCCCCAGACCCAAATCCCGGGCGTGATGCCAACCGGCCATGAATCCCACGAATTGCAGCACCATAATGAGCGGTCCCGGTGTGGTCTCGGCCAGACCCAAGCCGTCAATCATCTGGCCCGGGCTCAACCAGGCATATTGCTCCACCGCCTGCTGGGCTACGTAGGGGAGGACGGCATAGGCCCCGCCGAAGGTGATGATCGCCGCCTTGCTGAAGAAAACCCCTTCTTGAAAAAAGACGCCGCTCATACCCCGCCAAGCTCCCAGTATAATCAGGGGAATAAACCAAAAAGCCAGACAAACCATGCCCACCTTGAGAAACCGTCCCCAAGCAGGCTGTAAATGTCCAGGGAGGGAAGAGTTGGTCCCAATCACATAAGAATCGTCATCCACTGGTGTTGCGGTTACAAAAAGCTGAGGTCGCCAGTGCACACCCCCTAGACCTATCAAGGCGCTGCCAGCGATGACCAGAGGAAAAGGAACCTTGAAAAAAAAGAGGGCGAGAAAGGCCGCCGCCGCCAGGCCATACAGGAGGGGGTGTTTGAGGGCCTTGGCCCCAATACGCCAGGTGGCGTGGGCGACAATGGCCAACACCGCGGGCTTAAGGCCGTAAAACAGGGCGGCAATCCAGGCTACCTGACCGTAGGCGGCATAGACATAGCTCAAGGCCAGGAGGATGAAGACGGAGGGGAGGAGAAAGAAGATCCCGGCCACCAGCCCGCCGGGGGTGCGGTGCAAGAGCCAGCCGATGTAGATGGCTAACTGAATGGCCTCGGGTCCGGGTAGGAGCATGCAGTAATTCAGGGCCTGGAGGAAATGGCCGGGACTGATCCAGCGGCGGCGCTCCACCAGTTCCGTGTGCATGATGGCGATCTGGCCGGTGGGTCCGCCGAAACTGATGAACCCCAGTTTCATCCAAAAGCGGCAGGCTTCGCCAAAGGAAGGAAAGGCCGCGTTTGGTGTTTGATTAACTCGCAGTGACATTATTATTGCTCCGTTTGGCAGGATGATCTCGGAAACAATCCAAGACCTTTTCGTCCCTTGAGGGAAGAGGGTAAGAGTGCTTGATAATCATTCACAAAAAACTCCAGGCTAAGGCCGCGCCTATGTTGCGGCCGGCTCCCCCAGCTTCACTCCCAGGACAAAGACCGGTATGACGGCAATGAGAATCGAGCCCATGATCAGGAAAGAGATGAAATAGTCGAATCGGGCGATAAGCAGCCCCGCCAGGATGGGGCCGCTGGCGTGGCCGATGTCGAAGATGGTGCCGAAGGTGCCCATGGCCGTGCCGAAGTGCTTCTGGTGGCAAATGTCGGCCACCAGGGCCGCAGTGGAGGAGGTGACAAAAGCCTCTCCCAGCCCGAAGACCAGGGCGGTTCCCATGAGCAGGTAAAATGACGTGAGCAGCGGAATGGCGGCGAAGGATGCGGCGCACAGCACCATGCCCAGGACGATGATGGGTTTGCGGCCCCAGCGATCGGACATCCGGCCCATCATGGGCTTGGAAAGAATGGTGGTGAGCACCTGGACGCCCCACAAGAGACCGGCCTGAAATTCGTTCAGCCCCGCTACCTTGATGGCGTATACCGGCAGAAAGGCCTCCAGCGCCCCCACCGTCAGGTTTTGTAAGCCCTCCATGTTGGAGGTGATGACTACCCGCCGGTCGCTGATCACCTCCTTGATGCCGGAGAAGAATCGGCTCAGGCGTTCTTTCAAGGCTCCGGGATGGGGCGACACGGTTTCCTCCCGGTCTTTCAAGGCAATGAGGCCCAAGAGCAGAGCCGCGGCCCCGGCCAGACCGCTCATCAGGAAGACCAGGCGGAAGTCATTGAGCCCCGGGCCATTGGCCGCAGTCACATAGGTGAGCAGAAAGCCGCCCACGGGGGCGCCCACCAGGGTCCCCACAATGGTCACTGAGGAAAACCAGGAGAGCCATTCACCTTTCTTGGCCCCGGCGATGTCCGCCACCACCGCCATGGCCACCGGGCCGTAAATGGCGGTGGCCAGCCCGTGCAGGAAGCGGATGACGATAAGCCAGGAATAGTCCGAGATGACCAGGTAGGTGAAGGGCATGACCGCAAAGACCACCAGGCCCATGAGGAGGGTCTGGCGCCGGCCAATGATGTCGGAGAGGGCGCCGGATGGCATCTTGAAGAATATGCCGGTGACGGTGGAGATGCCCACCGCCAAGCCGATGGCCTCGGGCCCGGCCCCCAGGTAGAGAGCGAACAGCGGCAGCACCGGGTTCCGGGCCAGGGCGTAGGAGAAGCGGGCCAAGAAGCCCACGGCGCATAGAGAATTAAAAGGATTGAAGAGAGCCATGTTACGTCACTCGCATGGAGAAATGGTCTTAAGTTATCGAGTCATAGTTTCGGGGAGGCGCAGAAGACACCAGTCTCACCCCCTCCCCCGAAAACTTTAATGCTTAGCCGTGGTGGGCTGATCGTAATAGATGCTTTTACCACTCACACTGACGGGTATACCCATGGCTACCTCGGCTTTGATGTAGCCCAGGGCCCGGGCCGCGGCGGCCACCCGCTGCTGCACCCGGTTGTCAACGTTCAGGAGGGAGGCGGTTTTGGCCGCCGAAGCCAGGGCCACGCCGATGTCCATCATGCGCATGATACAGTGCGGGCCGGTGTAGCCCATTTCCTTTTCGTTCAACTGCCGGTTTTGCTCAAACTCCTTGCAGGTGGAAAAGCCGCAGCCGCCGCAGTCATAGCCCGCCAGATTCGGCTTGGTTAGGCCGATGAGCACCAGGGCCTGGGAGTGCTCGATGTTAGCCGCATCCCGCAGCCAGTAGGCTTCGTTGGTGCTTCGGGGAGCATAGTCTTTCATGGCCTGGGCGATCTTCTGCAAATCGTCATCTTTGTCAATAATCACAATTTCCAGGAAATCCTTGCCGCCGGCCTTGGGCGCAGTGCGAGCGGCCACAGCCATGAGATGCGCTACGTGTACTGTTACGTCTTTCATGATTTTTTTCCTTGATAAGTTGTATAGAGGGCATCAAATACGAATATGGTCCTTTGCACCAATTCATGGTCATCGGGCGTATTGTTTACCAAACCGTCGATCAAGTCCTGAAGCGTCCTGGCCTCCTCGGCCCCTTCCAGATCCTCCTTGAGGTCGATGTGGCGAATCAACCCGGCCAGGCGGGAGAGGCCTCGATCCTGTAAGCCAAAGGAAGCGATCAAGACTTCAAAAGTTATCATCTGATCCCGGTGGGTGAATTCCCCCCCGGCCAGGTCGAAGTAAATGCCATCTGGGTGCAGTTTGGGCTTCTCCCGAGGAGAGATAAACTGGAGCTGGGCCTCTGGGTCTATGAAGCGCCTGATCAGCCAGAAGGAGGCCAGACGGTCGATATAGGGTCGCCCCCGGGTCACCCAGAGTCTTCCCTGGTAATCTTCTCGCCGGAGGAGGGCCATTGGAGGGAGACCAACGGTTTCGCCGGTCAGGACCTTCAACCGATCGACCCCGGAGGAAAGGAGCATAGTTACCTTTTCCGCCCGGCCGGTAGGGAAAAAGTCGATTTCCTGGATAGCCTGGAAACGTCGGGTGAATTTTTTCAGCCCCGCCTGAAAATCCTTCACCGCGTCTTCCTGCTTTAAAGCCCTGCCCTCATAAGTTGCCAGGAAGGCTCTGATCTCCTCGTCCAGGAGGCTGTAGTCTTCGTCCCTGGCCTTGCCGAACAGGCCTCTGATACGAGAGTCGGTGACGTTCTCTACGGCGGCGCACTGGAAAAAAACTGCTTCGCCACCCAGTTCTTCTACTTCTTTAGCCAGCCACTGGAGGTGCTCGTAGTTCGTCTCGCTAAAAGGCAACACATAGAGGGAACTTTTCAATTGCACCGCTCCCACCGTTTGGAGCCGTCGCCAGGCCTTGACCCGGAGGTTCGGATTCTTCACCGGAATAGTATAAGAAAAAATCAGCCATATATTGTTATACATATAACAAATATAATATACATATTTCAATTGTCAAGGGGCGCCCTGAGCCGGCGGCAAAAATAATAACCAAAGCTGATGTTATTCAACCCTCAACTGCAAAAATCAATAGGCGCGATCGTGTAAGTTTTCTTAAACATCGTGTCTGAACTGTAAAACGGGTTTTCCATCAAGTTGTTTCACTGTAATGATAATGTATTGATATTATGGATATATTTAAATAAATGGTTCTGGTATATGAATTGCAAAATACCATGACAAATGAGCAATCTCCCCTTGGCGGCGTCAATCTTGACATTGCCAAGATTAGAGTTAGGAAGGGATTTAGTTAATTGGGCTTGAATAAAAAAAATCCAGGGGTCTTTGAAAATGAATAATGATAATACTAAGGATCAAGAAAACATTACCGCAGAAGGCGGCTCAAACGAGCTGACGACTCAATTTCAACAGGTGAAACAACTTAAGGAAAGCTGGCAAGAATTGCTTCAATCATTTCAACTGTTAGAAAGTAATTTGAGATCGTTACAGGATTCTCTTAGGTTCCTTCAGGAAACCTTATCCACCTTGCAGAAACTTAATCCAGCTGAACGCGCCAAAGTGGCCCAATTAGTTCAGCAGGCTTTACAGCGCACCCAGAAGGGTTTTATTTATCAAGTTTCTTCTAGCCTCCACTAAAAGCTCTGCTTTTCCAACCTCCACATACCATCCAATTGCCAGGGGCCAGAATTCTGGCCCCCCCGCCTAATTGTGGGTGCAGTTTTCTTTGGAACAATCAATACGCAGACATATCTTGTCTAATGTTTAATATTTTGATAAAAGATTAATTATAAAGATAAAAGTTGATGAATTAAGTGCTCTCGCGCGAGGCTGAAAGTTGTTGCCCAAACTATCCGGAATTGCTATAAGTATATTCAGAAGTAGTTGGGGGAGAGAAAAATTCGTCTCGTCATAGTTGGCGCCGTGAGATCTTCAAACAGTTATGCAAGACTTGGTTGCGGCCAAGGCTTGAAGATAATTGATTTTCATTTAGAAAGCTTATCGCCCGAATCCTGGCATAATGTTTAATATTGAGATTTTTACCATCTATAAAAAGACAACTGCAGAAACCGATATCCTTGATTTGACGCCGGAGGTTGGCGAAAATGTGATGCGCTCAGGGATTACCCGGGGGATTTTGACATTATTTACTCCGGGATCCACTGCTGCCCTGACCACCATTGAGTATGAGTCCGGAGTAATCAATGATCTAAAGTCGGCAATTGAACGTCTAGCTCCAAAGAACCTTCCCTACGAACATGACCGGCGTTGGGGAGATGGGAATGGTTACTCCCATGTGCGCGCCGCCCTGCTCAAACCTTCGTTGACTATTCCTATCGAAGGGGGGACGCTACTCTTGGGAACCTGGCAGCAGTTAGTTTTATTAGATTTTGATAATCGCCCTCGAGAACGTATTATCCGGGGGCAAATTATGGGGATTAAGTCATAGCTAAAATAAAAGATTCTTCCATGGGTAATGCGTCGGAAACGAGCCAGAAGTTATCCTTCGATCAGAATGAGTTGGCTCAGGCGTTATTTGGACAACAGTCCCAACATTTGAGGATTATTGAACGGGCGGCCCGCGTTAAAACGCAGGTGCGCGGCAATCAGGTCATCCTCTTGGGCGAGGAAAGCTCGGTGCATCTGGCGGGAAAAGTTTTGACCGAGCTGTATGATCTGCTGCGCGCTGGATATTCTGTAGTCGACCAGGATGTTCAATATGCCCTGAGAATTTTAAAAGACAACGATACTATCCGACTAAAAGAGATTTTTTTGGATACTGTCTATATTTCCGCCATGAAAAGGCGCATCGCTCCCAAAAGCCTTAACCAAAAAAAATATATTGAAGCGATTCGCGCCCATGACATGGTTTTTGGCATCGGTCCAGCGGGAACCGGCAAGACCTATTTAGCCATGGCCACGGCTGTGGCCTCGTTGATGAATAACGATGTCATCCGTATTGTCTTGGCCCGCCCGGCAGTGGAGGCGGGAGAGAAACTAGGATTTCTGCCGGGTGATCTATATGAAAAGGTCAATCCATATCTGCGTCCTCTTTATGATGCGCTCCATGATATGATGGATTTTGAAAAGGCTTCTCGTCTGGTCCAGCGCGGGGTCATTGAAGTTGCTCCTTTAGCCTTTATGCGGGGTCGAACCCTGAACGACTCCTTTGTCATCCTGGACGAGGCTCAGAATACGACCTCCGAACAGATGATGATGTTTCTGACCCGCTTGGGGTTCGGTTCCAAGGCGGTAATCACTGGTGATATCACCCAGATTGATCTTCCCCCCGGGACCTCATCCGGTTTGGTGGAGGCCAGGGATATATTGACCGGCATAGAAGGGATTGCCTTGGTCAATTTTAGTAAACAGGATGTGGTCCGCCACTCACTGGTCCAGGACATTATCCAGGCCTATGAGCGTTTTCACGAGGCCCGGCCCAAGAAAAGCCCGCGACGACATTCTTTCTCAGGACAGGCTGATAATCCCCATGTCGGATAAAGAATCTTCCGGGAAGTTGAAACGGTTTCTTGCCGTCAACCGTATCATCCGCCTCTGGCTGAGTCCACATTGGGATAAGAAGACAGGACTCAACAAGGATACGGAAAGATATGCTACGGTTGTCCTGTGGGTCTGTTTCAGCCTCTTGGCTGCTTTGATCCTATTTCCTCGCCCCCAGCAATCGTACCGGCTCTACCGGTTAGGTGACGTTTCCGAAACCGATATTAAAGCCAGTACGGACTTTTTGATTGAAGACCAGGAATCCACCGAAAAACGCCGCCAGGAAATACGAGAAGATATCCCCTCGGTCTATGACCTGGATGAACGGGTCGGGCAACAGATAAAAACCAGGATGCATGAGGCTTTTGCCTTGATGCGGCAGCGCTTTCAAGAAGCAGAAAATCAGGTAAATCGCTCCGCCGGTAATTCCAAAAAGCAAGATTCCAGCAGTATTCCCCCTTTTAACCGCATCTATAAAGTCCTTTTGGATAATAAACCCGAATTCGACCGCTTATTGGGCGCTACCCTGGCGACTAATGTTTTTTATCTCCTGGCTCGAGCTCAATTTTCCACCAGTTTAGAGGAATTGATCAATCAACAGGTCAGCCAGATCATTGCCCAGGGGGTCATTAGCGACTATGCTACCTTAGGAAGCGAACGCCATCGTCGGATTATCGTCCGACGCTTGCCCTCCTGGAGTGAGACTATTGAAAAAACTCCGGACAAATTTTTAGACCTGGATGACGCCAAAAAAAAGGTTACTTTCTATTGCCGCGAGATGGCCGCGGATTTACCGGCCGGACAACGTTGGGCAATTTGTGAATTGGCCCAATCGCTGGTTATCCCCAACCTGGTGTTGAACCGCGCCGAAACCGAGGAGAGGAAAAATGCCAGCCTCGAAGAACTCAAGCCAGTCTACTTTCGCATCAAAAAGGGAGAAATGCTGGTGCGCGAGGGTGAGAGAATCACCCCTATTCATATCGCCAAACTTCAGGCCTTGCAAAAAGATCGGCCTCAGGATTGGTGGTTGTTAAATTTTTTGGCTACGGCAATGATTCTGGGTTTGCTGGTAGGAATCACCTATCAATTGGCCCGTCTCTTTATCCGTAAGTTCCCCCGTAACTTTGCAGAATTAGTCTTTTTAGCTTCCCTCCTGATATTTGTCGCCCTACTCAATCCGGGCTTGGTCGACGTGACGGGAGTACTGGCTAGAGTCAGTCCGCTCATTTCGAAAAACCTGATCTATCTGTTGCCCGTGGCCTTGGCGCCCATGTTAACGGGCATCTTTATCGGCCTGGAAACCGCCGTGGTCATTGCCTTTATAGCTCCTATTATGACCGGCCTGGTCCTGGAAAAGCCTTTCTATATCTTTATTTATTTCGTGGCCGGGGGGCTGGTGGGAGTTTGGGGCATCCAACATTGCCGTAACCGCTGGGCCCTAATCAGGGCCGGCCTGTTGATTGGATTAGTCAATCTGGTCTCAGTGACTGCTCTTAAATTATTAGAGTTTCCCCTCCGAGCCCCTGACTTTTTCATCGGCATGGTCTTTGCTGCGGGCGGGGGGCTGTTAATTAGCGTCCTGGTCACCGGCATGGCCCCGGTGATTGAGGTCCTGTTTAATTTTACCTCTGATTTCCGTCTCCTGGAATTACGCAACCTCGACCAACCTATTTTGCGGGAGTTGATGGTAATGGCGCCGGGGACTTACCATCATTCTATAGTTGTTGGCAATATGGTGGAGGCCGCAGCTGAGGCCATCGGCGCTAATCCTCTTTTGGCCAAGACCGCGGCCTATTATCACGATGTCGGTAAGATAAAAAAACCGGCCTATTTCGTGGAAAATCAGTTGGGAGGAGAAAACAAACACGAAAAGTTGGCGCCCTCCATGAGCAGTTTGATCTTGCTGGCCCATGTCAAAGACGGAGTGGAATTGGGCCGCCAGAATAGGGTCGGCAGCCAGATCATCGATATCATACGGCAACACCACGGCACCAGCTTCATCAGTTATTTTTATAATAAGGCCAAGCAACAGGCCGCCAATCCCCAGCAGATCAATATCGAAGACTATCGCTATCCCGGGCCCCGGCCTCAGACCAAAGAAGCCGGTTTGGTCCTTCTGGCCGATCAGGTGGAGGCGGCTTCCAAGACCTTACTCGACCCCACCCCGGCCCGGATCCAGGGGTTGGTGCAGAAGATCATTAATAACATCTTTGCCGACGGTCAGTTGGATGAATGTGAATTGACCTTGAAAGATTTGCACCAAATCGCCAAAAGCTTTATTAAGATATTAAGCGGCATTTTCCATCAGCGCATCGAGTACCCGGGGTCGCCGGACAAAAGCGGCGGGGATAAAAAGAAAGGCAATGAAGATCTGGATAAACAACCGACAAAGAAAGATTCCCATAAGTCTTCCGAGGATCAAGAAAAAAGCCGCGAAGATCTTAAACGCCTTGGGATTTTCTAAGGCGGAATTGAGTCTAACTTTTATTAATGATCCGGCCATGGCCCGCCTCAATCAGGACACCTTTCAGCGTCGCGGCTCCACCAATGTTATTGCCTTGCCCCAGGTAGGCGGCCCTTTTCCCCACATTCAATCTCAACTTTTAGGGGATGTGGTTATTTCCCTGGAAACCACTGCCAAGCAGGCGCAGCACTTTGGCTGGAGTTTTGAAGAACTGCTGGATTTATTTTTGATTCATGGAGTTTTGCACCTTTTGGGTTATGACCACGAAACCTCTGCGCTGGAAGCCAACCGTATGGCCTCCAAGACTCAAGAGCTGTTAAAGATGATTCAACCTGAACTAGAGGAGGACCTGCTGTGGCCCGATTGGAAGTAAACGTCGATCATATCGCAACCTTGCGCCAGGCCCGGTTGATCGATGAGCCTGATCCGGTGACTGCCGCGGCTTTGGCGGAACTGGCCGGGGCTGATGGCATTATCGTCCATTTAAGAGAAGATCGCCGCCATATCCAGGATCGCGACTTGCTTTTGCTCCGCCAAACCGTGAAAACCCGACTTAATCTGGAAATGGCCGCAACTGCCGAGATGCTGGCTATCAGCATAGAGGTCAAACCCGATATGGTTACCCTGGTGCCGGAGAAACGCCAGGAACTGACTACGGAAGGGGGCCTGGAAGTAGCGGGCAATCAAGCTTATCTGACGGAATATATCAGCCAGCTAAAAGAGTCCGGCTTGTATGTCAGTCTCTTCGTTGATCCCCGACCCGACCAAATCCAGGCGGCTCGGCAGGCGGGCGCCGATTGCGTCGAACTCCACACCGGCGCCTATGCCGAAGCTCGGACGGAGATTGAGGCGGACCGACTTTTCGAGGAATTGCTGACGGCGGCGCGGCAGGCCCAGGCATTAGGGCTGAAGGTTAAGGCGGGGCACGGTCTGAACTATCGCAATATTAAACGCTTTCAGGGTCTGGAGGAATTTGCCGAATACAGCATCGGTCACAGTATTATTGCCCGAGCCGTATTAGTAGGGATGGAGTGGGCGGTCCGAGAGATGGTGGAATTGGTCAAGTGAGCCGTAAGCAGTGAGCCGTGAGCCGTGAACGGCCGGCAACTAGAGGGTTTGCACTTTCTAGTGGCCAGTAATTAGTGATCAGTGGAATGTGAAGAAAAGGATAGTCAAAGATAAGCTTGCCCCTTGTATGGTCTACATTTTTCCCCTCGGCCCCTCGGGGAGAGGGTTAGGGTGAGGGGGGAGTTCAGTAAGATAAACACATGTCCCCGGAAAAATATATCTTCCTCAACGATAAGTTGGTTGCGGCCGCGGAGGCCGTCATTTCCGTCGAGGATCGCGGTTTCCTCTACGGGGATGGTTTTTTTGAAACCATCCGGGCCGAGGCCGGCCGCCCCCTTTTCTGGCCCGAACATCTGGAACGTTTGATCGATTCTACCCGGGCCTTCAGGATTGACTTGCCTCCGGACATTCCCTGGCTGGACCGCCTCCAGACCCTGCTGGTTCGCAATGACCTGGCCGGCCGGACTGCCGCGGTAAAGATTCTGGTCACTCGGGGAAAGTCTCCAGCCCTGGGATTGCCCCCCGGTCGGCAACCGACCATCGTCATCTATGTCCGGCCCTATGATCCCCCCCCAGAGATAGAATATCAGCGAGGTTGGCCGGTGGTCACCTTTCCGGAACCCCGGACCTGCTTTGTGGGCCAATATAAAAGTTTGAACTACTTATATTGCCTGGCGGCCCGGCAATATGCCCTGGACCGGGGAGCTCGGGAAGCTATCTTCTTGGAAAACTTAGAGGTTGTCTCCGAGGGCGCGGCCACGGCTTTAATCTATGCCCAAGGGGAGGACTTTTTTACCCCGCGGTCCGCCAGTAGCCTGAAAAGCATTACCGTGGCCGTCCTGGGGCGAGCTTTGACCATACGGGGATTTTCGCTTAGGGCAAAGAAAATAACCCTGGAAAACCTGCAACATGCTGATGGGGTTTGGTTAGCCAACTCGCTGATGGGTTTGCTGCCCGTGGCCTCGTTAGATGGCCTGCCCCTGCTCCTATCGCCGCAGACGGATTTCCTCAACCAATGCTTGTGGGCGGAAGCGAACTAATCAGGGTTAAGGTGTACAGGCTGGGAAGCCGGTGCGGCTAGTCTTTTCCTCCCATTTCCTCTTCACTTGCTAAAGCCTGTCGCAGTCGGCGACCCACCTCCTGCATTTCTCCGGGCTGATAGCCGCTTTGCGGGAACAGCTGCAGTCCGTCCCCATAGAATCGCGGGATGACATGGATATGGGCATGAAACACGGCCTGCCCGGCGGCCTCAAAATTGTTCATCCCCAGGTTAAAGCCGGGAGCCTGAAAAGCTTTTTGCAAGGCTTGAGCCACTTGGCGGCAGACCTGGCCCATTTCCCCCCAAAGCTCATCCGGCAGCTCCAACAAGTTCTCGTAGTGATCCTTGGGGATTACCAAAGCATGGCCGGGATGAACTGGGGCAATGTCTAAGAAGGCCATGACCTGGTCGGTTTCCAGTATCCGCACGGCGAGGTGGTCTCCCGCGGCTATTTGACAAAATATGCATGGTGAAACAAGCATTGCTTTTCCTTTATCCTCCAATCTTTTTGACTGATTTCAGGGTACTGAAACCGGCAATATGAATAGAATCGGTAGCGCCGGCCTACTGGCCAGTGAACCTTTTACTCCCCTGCCTATTGTCTTCTCATGAACAAAAAATTTCGATTGTGCCGGTAGGATCCTGCGTCTAGCCAGGTAAAACCCAGGCCGGAGAGATAGGGCAGATATCTCCCCTGGAAATCCTGCACCAAGGTATTGCTGCCGGTGGCAAAGCCCCCGTCGCCGATATCCAGGTAATATCGTACTTGCGGATGGCGAATTATTTCCTGGGGAGCCTGGGAGCCCAGAGGCGGCCAACACCAGAATACCAGATCCGGCTGGAATTCCCTCAGGGCCTCTTGATGGCTACAACGATAAACGGGGACGCCATAAGGGGACTGTTCCCCTGGGCCTTTAAGGTCGGTGGCAATGATGGGATAGCCGAGTTCCGCCGGAGCCCCGGCGACCAAACCGTCCCCCGCCCCTACCTCCACCACCCGTTGCACTCTTAGATGCTGGAACAACCTGATCAGACCCCGCAGCCATTCCTCGGTAGGGATAAAATAAAGCTGTTGCGTTCCAAAAACCAGATCGGAGAGGAGCACGCCCTGTTGGATCAGGTTGTGGAGTTCCGGCCATCGAGGAATCCGTCGTTGCCCTGAGGCGGTAAATAATACCTGTCGGGCCTCTTCCAGGAGTTGGGCCAAGGGCCGGCCGCTCCCTGCCGATTCGGTGATTTTACCGGCTACCGCCTTGATATAAGCAGGGGCAGTAAGAGATTGGGCCAGGACAGAGCCGGGATAGAACAAGACACCATAGGCCCCCCCGGACAGACTGGGGGTGGAACTCCAACAAACCCGCCACTGGCTGTCGAACATCCGGTTAATATAGAGTTCTTTAGAGGTTTTTTGCTCAGTCAGGAGACCGGTTAGTTCAGCCAGGGTAGGTAGACGCCAATCCCGTCGACCACCGAGGGCTTGGGTATTTAAGCGGCGCAGGTATACCCTGGCCTGCCCATGGCTTAAGGGTCTTTCCGAGCCGCCCTGCTGCCAGCAAAGGCCGGTTTCCAGTTCTTGTACTACTCCGGGAGCTATTAAGTTAAAACGGGGTTTTTTATCTGGGGCCGGATCGGAAGGGAACTGCCAGTCAGGCGGGATCAATCTCTGCCCGCAAAACCGGCAATAGGCTGTGGGATGAGGCAACCGTCGGTGACAGGAAAGACAATTGACCTCGCCGGAGACAGAGATAATCATCTTATTTTGAAATGAACAATTCTCTTGGAATTATCAAAGGCCTCACCTGTAGGGGTGAGGCCTTTTAAGCAGGAAAATAAAAAAACGGTTAACGGGCTGGGGGGGATTCTGGTCTTCCTTCTAATTCCTGAATATAATTCTCGATCCATTCTTCAATCAGATAGACTCGAGCTAACTCATGATCCATACGGGGGAATACCTCTGCCGGAGCCCGGTCACCTTCTTTGGTATAGCAACACAGAGCGGGAATCGTCCGCCCGAAAAATTCATTATAGTCAGCTCCCCGAACTTCGCCGAAAATGGGCCGATATTTTGAATCCGGACCGCTGGAGGCCTTATGATACATCCGGAATACATCCTTGATGCTGGCGGTGTCTATGGCCTTCGTAACTACACCTTTGGACTCCAAACTCTTCAAGAGCTTGAGAACGTTCTCGTTATCACATTTGTACTTTTCAACAGGGGCCACTGCTGAACTATAATAAAATTCAACTACATTTAATCGCGCCATACGTGTAATTCCTCCCTTTAATCCCGAAATTTTAAATTTCCCAATTAGACCATTTCAACGCCTTTTTACCATTAATAGGCAGTTGATGTCAAGGTTTTTCCATGGTCAGGTCAAATTTGTTTTTCTATCTCCAATTATTGTTTTGATGTGGGATACTTGACCTGAAGATTATTTTAAGGTTAGATTTAAGGAGAATTTTTGATAAATATTTAATGGTACAAAAGCACTTGACGGAAACTAGAATGGATCGATAACCGCCTTGAAAAATTAACAGCTATCGGCAGTAAGTTTTTTGCAAAAACAAAGAGTTAAGAGACTCTTCAAGAAATGGCCGATTTTTTCCCTGGGTATGGCTTGATGAATTTATTCACTAAGCTGATCGCTGAACCCTTACCGCTGAATTAAGGAATCAACATGGGTGGGGAAAGTTTGCTCCAGCACCAGATATTGCCCGCCTCCGGATTAATCCAGGCGATTATTCAGGATGTCCAGACCAGAGAGGTCTTAACGCTGGTGACTCTGAACCAGGAGGCCCTGGAAAAGATTGCCGTTACCGGGCGGGTGCATTTTTATCACCCCCGCCAGCGCAAAGTAATGGCAAAGGGGGAAAACTCGGGGCATTTTCAGGAAGTCCAGGAGATCCGGCGTCATTGCCAAGAGGGAATTTTATTGATCCTGGTCAAATCTCATGGCGGGGGCTGTGAAGATGGCTATCATTCCTGCTTTTACCGTCAACTGCAACCCCAGGGTTGGATAATTGCTGATCCCCAAATATTTGACCCGGAAGAAGTATATCCTGAATTTGCTTTTTCCCATTGACCGTTATTCGTTTATCTTCACAACCCCAAGATAAAGATTAATTAACAAACGACTGCAGCAAAAGCTATAATAGTTGAAAAAGAAAGCTGTGCCATGGATCAGGTAGATAAAGAATTATGGGGTCGCCTTGATGTGCTGATTGTGGATGACATAGCTCCTGTCCGTTCCCTGTTGCAAATAATGCTGCGTAATTTGGGAGTGGGAGGTCACATTGATGAAGCTGCAGATGGTCTGGAAGCCTGGAGCATTCTGCAACAAAGATCTTACGGACTGATATTATGCGACGTCAATATGCCCAGGATGACTGGTTTAGAACTCCGGAAACAAATGTGCAACTCAAATCTGCATGAATTCACTCCCTTTCTATTTTATACAGGTGAAATTAGCGAAGAATTATTGGCAACTGCGGCAGAAAGCAATTGTGATTACTTTCTCAAGCCTTTCAGGATAAATAAATTAGCCCAGGTTATCAGAGCTACATTGACCATGCAAAACATTGCCTAGAAAAGCGGAGCATTCTGCTATCAGCTGTCAGATTATAGTAATAACAAAGAGATAAGTAACAAAAAGAAAAATGGGCGTCAATTTCACCAAGCATAACAGGGTGAATTAGCTCAATTGGCTGCAGGCTGCAAGCTGGGCGCTTACTCTTATTGATCGCCGGGAATAACGATAACCTAGGAATTGGGAAGTGCATGGAAGGATCAGCTACACGTAAATTATTTTTTAGTAACCAATTAAAGGTAGTCCAGCAGAACAAGCTTGCGGATGGTCAAAGCGGTTATTATCCGCTTAATCTCAGGGTATTGATCCCTTCGGAAAGATTGACCTTTACACTTTATCTAAAGGTTCTTGCCGGGACTCCGGCAGAGGTTAAATATCTACCTTGCTTTTATAGTGATGAGGTCCTAACAAAAGAGTGGTTAACAAAACTCCGGGAGATGAGAGTGGAGAAGCTTTACTTTCAGCAAAATGACCTGGACAATGTTATCGCCTATATCAACAATGTGCTATTTATTTTGGACAACGAGGATGAATATAAGCCGGCGATGGCTGGGTTTAAACTCCGGGTGCTTTTTGACCATCTCAATTTAACCTTGGTGCGGGCATATAATAATCTGAATAAAGAGGAAAATGTTATTAGTGTCGTTAAAGGGGGTGAGCAGATCATGGATGAATTGGAAAAAAATCCTCTAGCTCTCCAGCCTCTTTGGGACCTGCTGTTATTAGAATACAGATTTTATAACCACGCCGCCAACGTCTTCCTTATCGCTTTAACAATGATGAAATCATTAAAGAAAAAGTCAGATGACTGTAAAGCTATGGGCCTGGCGGCGTTATTCTTTGACGTGGGGATGACAAAGATTTCCGAGGATATTATTTACAAATCCGGGGTTCTGAAAGCCAATGAGCGTTTGCAGCTTGAAAACCATCCCCAGACAAGCTTTGAGATCATGAAGAAATATTCATACATACCCCTGGATACCCTCCGACTTATAGTGGAACACCATGAAAACTTCGATGGCTCCGGTTATCCTCAAAGACTGGATCATTTCCGGCAACATTCTTACACTCCGGTCTTGCGATTGGTGGACGCCTTTACCGCCCTGATTTCCCCGCGCCCCTTTCGCCCTGGTTATCCTCCCTTTAAGGCCATCAAAATCCTCCAAGAACAGCACGGTCCGAAGGGGCCGGTATTTGATCACAGACTTATCCTGACCTTAGTTAAAAAAGCCTTAATTTAATTTATTATGGCGTTCAGCGGTCAGCCATCGGCTTCATGCTCCAATTTACTTAGCTTTTCAAGTGGAAAAAGCCGTTTGTTTATTGGGATTGCTTAACTATTTGAATT
>Ga0366818_10227_pt1 | contig 17218 bp, 11 predicted proteins | sample TotcelFGM3001N14_FD_207090 | JGI IMG/M metagenome (GOLD analysis project Ga0366818, IMG submission 207090) | Enriched cells from coal bed in the Powder River Basin, Montana, United States - Total cells FGM rep3 HSBNCT.FGM.300.1.N14 ...
TTGAGGATCGGTGAGCATGTTGCGACATTCCGTCGTCTTGCCGGTGCGGATCGCTACCCCGGTAGGGCCGCGCCCTTGCTCACTATCGTCCCAGGTAATGTTTAATTTTTCCAGGTATCCGGCTTCATATCCGGCCTGGGCCACCGGACGCACTATCTTGGCTGCATCATCTTCCGCAAAACCCACCCAGGCCATCCGATAACCTCCCTGTTCCACGATGGTCCGGCAGATATTATGCAGTAATTCCGTTTCCGTCCGGGCCCGGATTACGGCCTGGTTGCAGGCGCTGATGGTCTTATAGGCCCGATTAGCCCTATGCAAGGCATTTTCATGTGGGGATAGTGGTTCCACCATAACTTGCTGGTTATTTTCGCCTTCATCTTTCATTATTCTTCTCCGGGGAAGGATCAAATTGAACCCGAGCTTCATACACAAACAAAGCTCGCAATTTATCCCAAAAATCCCCGCCCAGAACAAAGAGACTGAACAGGAAAATAAAGTCGGCGGCTATATTGACATATAATCGGCGGGATGATTGATCCGGCAACCAGTGGGGAGCATATCCCATAATGTATGTGGGGATGAGGGGGATAAGGAACATGAGCAGGCCAATCTTATACCTGATTCGACTGACGGGGGCCGGGGGCCGCAGACGCTTTAAGAGAGCAAAAAATTTATCTTTGAGATAAATAAAAGTTTCTTTACCCAATAAGATTACCGCCAGAATAGCGAAAAGTTCCGGTCCTCCCACTGTCAACAGGCCGATAATGATGGTTTTTAAGGCAATAGACCAATTCATCTGGGCCACCAGAAACCCAAACAGAGGCAATACAAAAGATAAGACCAAACAAACCAGGCCCAAGTAGAACCTAAATTTTTTCTGCATATTTCCTCTCCCCCTAAGAAGAGTGCCGCCTCCGGGGGCTGTTGAATCGGCACGTTGCGGAACCGCCGGCATTAATAACTGGTTTCCTACCTAAAGGTAATTATTTTTTAGCAAACTGCCAGGGGTCAGCTTGCCGCCATCAACCTAATGCGCAACTTCAAGATATTATACAACTTAAGGTAAGCGTTCAGCGGGCAGCTTTCAGCTATCAGCTTAATGAACAAATTGAAAGCTGCCCGCTGAACGCTTACATGAAAATGTACCAGTTACAGAAGAATTTTTCCAGTCCAAGTTCAAGAACGTCTGGCAACTTAACACTTTTGGATTAACAGAGCTGGAATGTTTTTGTTATAATCCCATATTGGGTGGGTTCACAAAAAGTCTACAATTTCTCTGCTCATCATTACTAGCCAATCGGATAGTAACTGTTGCAGAGTGAGGACAAAAAAATCCCCTTGCCCCTTTGAGGGGTGAAAATGACTTTTTGCGGGTTTATCAATCTGGGAGTGGATTTTAATTTTGATTATCGAGTTGAGAAGACCTTTTTATGTCTGAACATGATTCCATTTCCTCGGAGCCTTTAACACCAAGACATCCAAATCGTTGGTATGGCAAGTCTGACAACCACGAACCGGACATCAGGCTTAAGGGCCCCCGACGTCTTAAATTGGTGGGACTGATTAATGAATTGGGTAGGTTGTTTCTTAGGAATGGCCACTCCTGGCCCCAACTGGATGACACCACCCTGCTGAACCAGGCCTGTAAACGTACCGGGTTGGATGATTTTGGCGATGCATCGTTTCGCCAACCTCTAAGAATTCTCCTGGATTCCCTGGAAACAGAGGCAGAGTTGCACTTTGTCGGACGCATTTGCGTCCAGTCCGAACTTTTGCGTCTACTGAGTAACCGGCTGCAGTTGGTGGCAGACCGCCAACGCCACCCCGAGATCGCCGCGGAGGTTATCCGGCGTCCGCTCTTCATTACCGGACTTCCCCGGAGCGGTACGACCCTGCTGCATGCCCTGTTGGCTCAGGATCCGGTCAGCCGAGCTCCTCTGGTTTGGGAGGTGATGGCCCCTTCTCCTCCACCGCAAAGAATCTCTTATGATTCTGACCGACGTATTGCCCGGACAGCCAATGAACTTCGCTGGCTTAAGGTCATCATGCCGGACTTCAAGACAGTCCACCTGATCGATGCCAGACTCCCGCAAGAGTGCATTGCCATTACTAGCCTCGACTTCAGGAGTTACGTTTTTGAATCTATGTATCAGGTCTATTCCTACCGCAAGTGGCATGACGAACAGGATAAGCGTCCAGCCTATGAATTTCACCGGCAAGTTCTCCAACATTTACAATGGCGCTGCCCCGGCGCTCATTGGGTGCTCAAGGCGCCTAGTCATTTGTTGGCCTTAGAATCCCTTTTACAGGTCTATCCTGATGCCGGCATCATTATGACCCATCGCGACCCCCTGAAAGTGCTGTCTTCATGCGCCAGTTTTACCGAGGTGTTGCGAGAGGGATTTACTGACCGGCTGGATAAGGAGGCCCTGGGCCTGGAGATCAGACAGCGTTGGGAAGAAGGAGCGCACCTGGCGATTGAATCCCGCCGGAGGGTGGGATCTCTAGCCGAACGCTTTGTGGATGTGCGCTATCAAGATATGGTAAGAGATCCCATGGCAGTAGTGCAGCGCATTTATCGGCATTATAATATGGAATTGACCGATGCCGCGCAAATATCCATGGATAGGTTCTTAACGGCAAATCCCCAAAATAAAAATGGCAAGCACTGGTATTCTCTGGGAAAATTCGGCTTACAACCAGAAGAAGAAAGACAGCGCTTTCGGTTTTACACGGATTATTTTGGAATTGAGTCGGAATGGTGAAAAGGGTGAAGGGTGAATAATTAGTTGCGCCGTCTTAACCTGATCCTCCTGGCCATTGCCACGGTCTTTCTAGTCTGGATGCTGAATGAAGTGGGTTGGGCTAAATTAGGCCGCCACATTCTCCAGGTAGGATACTACTGGCCATTACTCTTGCTGCCTTACGGCCTGGTAAATTACCTGGGGGCCCTATCCTGGAAGTATCTGTTGCTGACCCGGGAAACCATTCCTTCCATAAGACGTCTTTTTTTCCTTCGCTTGGGGGGTGAAGCCTTAAATCAGCTAACCCCTACGGCCTCTATGGGGGGAGAGCCTTTTAAAGTCGCCCGGCTCCAGGCTGCCGGAGTCCCCTGGGAAGAGGCCGCGGCCTCGGTGGTGATCCAAAAAGGCATCCTGGTCATGAGCCTGGTGTGCTATATTTTTTTAGCTTTGGCTTTAGTCCCTTTTATTCTGCCCGAAAGCGCTTCTCACCTGGGTCTCCTCTGTCTGGGCGCTTTGGTTTTAGGCGGCGCCGGCCTGGCCTTTGTCATCTTGCAAAGTCGAGGCCCCTGCGCTTGGGGAATTAACCTTCTGAAGAAATGGGGCCTTTGTCCGGCCATGCTCCAGGCTAAAGAAAAAGAATTGGTCGACCTGGATGCCTGCCTGGCCGGTTTTTATCGGCAATATCCCGGCCGCGGCCTGCTTGCCTTTTTCCTGTTTTTCCTAAGCTGGCTGTTGCATGGGGTAGAAGTTTATCTGATTTTCTGGTTGTTAGGCAACCCCATCAGTTGGGGGCTGGCCCTCTGCCTGGATGCCCTGGCCATGCTCTTTGCCGGCCTGGGCTTTATGATTCCTGCCGCGATCGGAGTTCAAGAAGGGGGGAATATTTTGCTTTCCCTGGGGTTTAGCCTGGGAGCCGCCCTGGGAGCCGCCTTCAGCATCTTACGGCGTCTGCGGGAGGCCTTTTGGCTGTCCCTGGGACTCCTAGTGGCAGCCAGGGAAAAATAATTTTCGAGGGAGATTACTTCCTCTCTTGCCCCCTGGCCCCTATCCCCGTTCATCTTGCCACTGTTCACTATTCACTGCTGTAAACTTTTCCAACCTGTCAAAAATCCTGACAACCGAACAGCCCTCATTTTTAAAGAGAAAATTACGCCTGGTCAATTGCTTAGTATCATAGGCAGGTTAAAGCTATATTAAATATTACCGATATATATTTATATGGTATTTTTCTTGCTTATTTATATTTTATTCATATCTAAAAATCAATCAGCAGTGACTTAAGTAATCGAACACCGCAATCGCGTCGTTTTCTGCGCCTTTGAAGTGAAAAAAAATTTGCCGTCGAGACGCTGAGGGTGCAGAGAAAAATAGGATCAATGAATTACTACTCTTCTCCGGTTCCGGGTTTAATCCCAACCCTCAGAAAACCAGGAATATTTTGTTTGGTCATCATAATGGTCATTATGGGGATAATACTTCCAGCCCATGGTGCAGAGTCTCCCCTTGAATCCGGTCAAAGGTCTAACTTAACCCTGAATACCGCTCAGACCCCTCCCCGAACCCGGCCGGATGGCTCTGGATTTCAAGATATTATCATCCGGAAGGCCTTGGGCCGCCTGGGCATCCCTGTCCAAATTGAGCATCTGCCCTCAGAACGCGCCATGATTAATGCCAACGAAGGCATAGACGATGGCGTCTTGGTCAGGGTTGCCGGGCTGGAGGAAATTTATCCGAATCTAATCCGCGTGCCGGAACAGGTGACAACTTTCGAATTTAGTGCTTTCACCAAAACAATCAATCCTCCCTTAAGAAATTGGGAGGATTTGAAACCCTATCACGTCGGTATAATCTGCGGCTGGAAGATTCTTGAGATCAAATTAACCGGGGTCCAGTCACTGACCAGGGTCAAAGACGAGGTCGCCCTTTTTTCGCTACTTGCCGGCGACCGGGTTGATTTTATCGTTTACGATAGAATGCAAGGGCTTGCTCTAATGGAAGCGCAGCATCTGCAAAACATCAGAATATTGGAGCCGCCTCTAGCCGTCAAACCCATGTATCTCTACCTTAATAAAAAACATCAAGACCTGGTTCCCCAAGTCGGCGAAGCCCTCCGGGAAATGAGGGTGAGCGGCCTGATTGACCGGATAACAGCTGAGTCGACCAAAAATCGTCGACCATTTGCTGAAAACTGAAAATTGTTTTTTAACAGTCTTTTTTAACGAGAACCGTTTCTATTATGGATCTAAATACCCATAGCAAAAAACTGGCTCACCGCTTATTCTTAATAGTCATCGCCTTCAGCCTGCTCGCCACCTTATTGATAACCGGTATCCATTGTTATTTTGACTACCGCACCGAATTAGCTGATGCAGACAGAGTACTGCAACAAATAGGCGATTCCTATCAACACGTCATAATCGACACTTTATGGAAGATGGACCGCTCCCAAGTTGAATTATTACTTCAAGGCATCTGCCAGTCACCTTATATCCAGTTCGCTAAAATTGAACATCAGGGGGGAATTATTGCCCAATCAGGCGCCAAGCCATCCGGCCCCGGCCGGGTACGCCTCAAAGAGTTTAAGTTAAACTATAGTTATAAAAATCAAGATGTCCCTCTGGGTGTCCTGCATTTAGAGAGCAGCCATGGCGTATTATGGGCTAAAGCCCTCAGCAATATTGGCTTGACACTGGCTTACAACAGTATCATCGTGCTTTTCGTGGCCATATTTGTCTACTGGGTATTCCAACGTCTGGTAATTCAGCATCTATCCTTCATCGCCCAAAGGCTGCAAGATGTCAGGGCTGAGGATACCTCCACTCCCCTGGTTTTACATCGAAAAAGCAAACCGGATGAGTTGGAAAATTTGGTTCAGTCCATCAACACTATGCAAGATAGACTCTTGTCGGATCTAAGCGAGCGTAAGAGAGCCGAGCAGGAAATCGTCCGGCTGAAGAATTTCTACGAGACCATCTTGGAAAGCATCATTGACGGTGTTTGGGTGACAGATAGAAATGATGTCATCTATTATGCCAATAAGGGTATGGGAAAAATTGCCGGCCTATCACCCCAGAAAATTGCCGGCGCCAATCTCTTAAAAGACTTTCCCGAAAAAACTATGCAATTCTTTAAAGCCTATTATCTCCAGGCCAAGGAAACTCTCTTGCCGATTTATTACGATGCTGTTATCATGATAATCCATTCAGGACAAAAAACGTATCAGTCCGGTTGGCTCATCCCTATGCTCCAGGAGGGGGCCTACCTGGGAATGATTTGCACCGCCCAGGATATTACGGCGCGCAGACAGGCGGAGGAATCTATCCAGCGGCTCAGTCAACAGAACCAACTGATTCTCCATGCCGCCGGAGAAGGCATTATCGGCTTAGACCTGGAAGGAAGAGTTACCTTTATTAATCCCGCCGCCACCGCCAAGACCGGCTTTACACCGGAAGAAATCATCGGCAAGGAATTGCATGCCATTACCCATCACACCAAAACCGATGGTTCACCTTATCCCTTAAATGAGTGCCCTATTCATCAGCCGCTCCAAGCTAGATCGACGCAAAGGGTTAGAGATGCTTTAATGTGGAAAAAAGACGGCACCAGTTTCCCCGCCGCTTTTTCCAGCACCCCCATGATGGAAAATGGGGAAATAATCGGCGCGGTCGTCATCTTTCGAGATATCACCGAACGCAAAGAGGCGGAACAGGCCAGGGCCAGGTTGGAGGCGCAACTCTTCCAGGCGCAAAAAATGGAGGCCCTGGGGACTTTGGCCGGAGGAATCGCCCATGATTTCAATAATATCTTGAGCGTAATTCTAGGCTATACCGACATGGCCCTGCTCAATGTTACAGGTTCAGAACAATTAAGTACAGATTTGAAACAGGTTTTCAAGGCCGGACAACGGGCTAAAGAACTAGTGAAACAAATACTGGCCTTCAGCCGCCAGGGCCAACAGGAGCGTCTACCCCTGCAAATTAGCCCCATCATCAAAGAAGCCATGACGATGCTGCGGGCTTCTCTTCCCACCACCATTGAAATCAGAACCAAGCTCCAAAGCGATGGCGTGGTCCTGGCCGATCCTACCGGCATCCATCAAATCTTGATGAACCTTTGTACCAATGCCGCGCATGCTATGCGCCATCAAGGCGGCATCTTGGAGATAATTCTTCTCAATACCAATTTGAACAAACCTCTCCCCCACCCTGAATTATCACCTGGAAAGCATATCAAACTATCGGTCATCGACACCGGTCACGGAATGCCTCCGGAAATGCAGAAGCGAATTTTTGATCCCTTTTTTACTACCAAGACGGCCGGTGAAGGCACCGGCTTGGGACTTTCGGTGGTCCATGGCATCGTTAAAAATCATCAGGGGGCCATAACCGTCTATAGCGAACCCGGACAAGGGACTACCTTTAATGTTTATCTGCCTTGCGTTACCGGGGAGGCGATTGTAGAAACCGAGCCAAATCTGTTGCTTGCCTTCGGCAAGGAGCGGATTCTTCTGGTCGATGATGAAAAAGTGATCATAGAGTTGGGCAAACAGATGTTGGAACACCTGGGTTACGAAGTGGAGGTTTTTAATTCCAGTATGGAAGCGCTGCAGGCCTTTCAGGCCCATCCCGACAAGTTTGACCTGGTGATTACCGACCAAACCATGCCGAGAATGACCGGAGGTGAGTTGGCCAGGGAAATTTTAACTATCCGCCCTGACCTGCCGATTATTCTATGTACTGGATTTAGTGAGTCAATTACCGCAGAAAAGGCCAGAGATATCGGCATCAAAGCATTTGTCATGAAGCCCCTGGTCATTCAGGAGTTGGCCAAAACCATCAGAAGAGTATTGGACAACCGGGAGAAATAAGCAGTTGACATGAAAATTTATCCTATCATCATCCTGATCCTATCAATTTTAGTGCAATTGAGCGCTGCTATCCTGGCCCTTAGGCTCATCCGGATCACCCGATGGATCACCGCCTGGACCTTCATCGCCGCCGCCAGCTTGCTGATGGCCTTAAGACGTTGCCTTACTTTATATGGTTGGTTTTTTCAGGACTCCACCGTCTTTTCCTCCGAGGTTGCTTCTGACATTACTTCCTTAGGAATTTCCATATTGATGCTGATCGGTGTGGCCATGATCACTCCTCTGTTTAAGGCCATTGATCAGGATAAAAAACAACTTGCCCAAAGCAAACAGGAATTTCAATTATTGGTCAACAATATCCCGGCCATTGTTTTCACTGGCTATCAAGATGGCACCGTGAGATTCTATGACAACAAAGTCCAGGAGATAACCGGCTATGCTCGAGAAATCTTCGATTCCCACCGGACCAAATGGGCTGATATTGTCGTGCAGGAAGATTGGCTGAAGACCAAGGACACCATTGTGCAGGCCCTCAAAACCGACCGGGCCTATGTCAGAGAATACCGTATCAAACATAAAAACGGGCAACTGGTCTGGCTGCAGGAGCGCAGTCGCATCATCTGTGACGCCGAGGGGCAAATCGATCATATCAGTGGCGTCTTCTTCGATATTACCGAAAAAAAACAGGTGGAAGCAGCCTTGCACGACACCATGGCCCAACTCCGGAACACCGTTGACGAAGTAGAACAAAGTCGGCTGGAATTTCAATTATTGGTCAACAATATCCCGGCCTCGGTCTTTAAAGGTTATAGGGATGGCACCGTGAAATTCTATGATAATAAAATCATGGACTTGACAGGCTATACGGCGGAAATTTTCGAAACCAAGAGAACTAAGTGGACCGATATCGTCCATGAGGAGGACTGGCCCAACGCCAAGCGAATCTTCCTGCAAGCCCTCAAGACCGATCGATCTTATGTTAGGGAATACAGAATAAGACATAAAAACGGTCAGTTATCCTGGCTGCAGGAACGCAGCCGCATTGTCTGCGATGCCAATGGCCACATAGACCATATCAGCGGCGTATTCTTCGATATTACCGAAAAAAGGCTGGTGGAGACAACCCTCCATGATACCATGGCTAAACTCCGGAATACCGTTAATGAAGTGGAACAGCGCAACCTCTATATTTCCCTCCTTAATGAATTGGGCGAATTGTTGCAGGCCTGTCTCACTCCCCAAGAAGCCTATAAGAGTATTACTCAGGTAGCGCCCAAGCTCTTTCCCGATCTGGCCGGTTCGTTATATATCGTCAATCCTCGAAAAAGCATCTTATTGGAAGCAGTAGCCAGTTGGGGAGGAATGGATATCAATGGGGAGGTATTCATGGTGGATGAATGCTGGGCCTTGAGACGCGGGGGCGTGCATATTGGCAAACCAACTTCCGACGGTTTACTCTGCAAGCACATATCTAGCCAATTAACCAAGGATTATTTGTGTCTTCCTTTGATTGCTCAGGGAGAAATATTAGGACTGTTTTATTTACAGGATACCGACCAAAATTTCTCCAACCCCATCGAATTCAACCAACATGCCGCCGTAACCGTGGCCAAACAGATATCCATGTCCCTGGCCAACTTAAACCTGCGGGAAAGCTTGCATATCCAGGCTATCATCGACCCGTTAACCGGACTGTTCAATCGGCGTTATATGGAGGAGACCCTGGATCGCGAAATCCATCGCGGCAAGCGGCGGGAAGCCTCTATAGGGATTATTATGGTGGATATTGATCATTTCAAAAGGGTTAATGACAATTTCGGCCACGAGGCCGGGGACATGGTCCTGACCGCGGTGGCCGGATTGCTTAAGAAACATATTCGTCACGAAGATATTCCGTGTCGTTATGGGGGGGAAGAGTTCTTACTTATCCTGCCAGAGGCTAACTTGAAGACTACTTTCCAGCGGGCCGAGGAATTGCGCCTCATCATCAGCCAACTTGAAGTCCGGCACCATGGCCTTGCTCTCGGCAAACTCACCGCTTCCTTCGGGGTCTCCATCTGTCCGGAACATGGCGAGAATGTGGCGGATATCATTAATGCCGCCGATAGCGCCTTGTATCTTGCCAAGACCAAGGGCCGGAATCAAGTGGTTATTGCCGAGAATAATCACGAAACCGGGATAACTCATGGGGGTGTAATTGACCCCAAAATTTGGCAAAAGCATTGAAGCACTAAAAAACCCTTTTCTGTTTTATGATTTCGAAAAAAAATAAGGAATGGCTTCTGTACGCTTTTCAGTTTTCTCTGATAAGTGCTCAATGTTATCTATTTCTAACTTCTAAAGGAGAAAAAAATAATGGGATTTAGTAAGGTAAGACTGGGAACAAAACTGGCCGGTGGATTTGGGCTGGTTTTGGTTATGATGGCGGTTATTGCCTACCTTGGCCTCAACCGCCTGGCTCTCCTGGATGAACATCTAAAAATGATTGTCCATGACGCCAATGTCAAAGTTGAGTTGGCAAATGCAGCAGCCAGCCATATAAATCGCATTACCCGGGCAGGGCGCAATATTGCCCTCAGTACTGATATGGCCTTAAAGCAAAAGGAAAAAGATGTTATCGATCAGGAAAGATCTAAGACTAACAATGCGTTATCCAAATTAGAAAGTATGGTCAAAACCGACAAGGGTAAGCAGTTAATGGATGAATTGAAAAAGTCCCTGGCCGCCACCAGACCCCTGGTCAATAAGGCTGTTGAACTGGGGATGAGCAATAAGACCGAAGAAGCCGCATAGATCATGACTGATGAGGTGGAACGAGGGGAGAATAATTTACTGACCACAATCCAATCAATAGTAGCCTATCAGGGGGAACAAAATCACCAAGCAGCCCTGGCGGCAGAGAAAGCTTACACCAGTGCCAGGTTTGTCATGTATCTGCTGGAAGGGCTGGCTATTGTCCTGGGAGGACTGATTGCCTTCGCCATCACGCGCAGTATTTCCGGGCCCATTAGACGAATCGCCGATGGTTTAACCGATGCCGCCAACCAGGTATCGTCAGCCTCCAGCCAGGTAGCTTCTGCAAGTCAGCAACTGGCTGAAGGCTCATCCCAGCAGGCGGCTTCCATAGAGGAGACCTCTTCCTCACTGGAAGAAATGTCTTCCATGACCAAACAAAATTCCGATAACGCCAATCAAGCCAACAGCTTGATGAATGATGCCGATAAAGTGGTGACCCAGGCCAACCGATCCATGGCCGAATTAACCACAGCCATGCAAGACATTTCCACCGCCAGTGATGAGACTGCCAAAATTATCAAGACAATTGACGAAATTGCCTTCCAGACCAACCTCTTGGCTTTGAATGCCGCGGTAGAGGCAGCCCGCGCCGGTGAGGCCGGCGCCGGTTTTGCCGTGGTGGCGGATGAAGTGCGCAATCTTGCCATGCGAGCCGCAGAAGCTGCCAAGAATACCGCTAGCTTAATCGAATCTACCGTTACTAATGTGAATAAGGGCTCCGACCTGGTCGACAAAACTGCCGAAGCCTTTGCAATGGTAACCGATAGCACTACCAAAGTAAAAGAATTAGTGGCTGAAATTGCCGCCGCCTCCAATGAGCAAGCCCAGGGAGTGAACCAGATAAATCGAGCCGTGGCGGAGATGGATAAGGTAATTCAGCAAAACGCCGCTAACGCCGAAGAAAGCGCCAGCGCTTCGGAGGAATTAAACGCCCAGGCAGAGCAGATGAAGATAACTGTCCAGGAGTTGGTTGCCTTAGTGGCGGGAAACAATGGGCAGGCCAGCCATCGAACTGAAACTATTCAGGCTAAGCGCCCCCTTCCGACATTAAAACCAACCGCGCCCCAGTCGGCAGCCCGGAAGAATAAGCTAGTTCCAAGATCAGCAAGGCCAATCGGCAGAACCAAAGTCGTCACCTCGGAGCAGGTTATTCCCTTTGATGATGATTTTAAAGAGTTCTAATTTGAAAAGCTTTCGGCTACTAACCGGCACTTTTCAGTAAAATTAAGATCATCAAGTAATCATTACATAAATTAAAAAGTCCATCAGCTTCGTGGATAATGTTCTGAATTTATCCATGAAGCTGAGGGCTGACGGCTTACCCATTTTTCTTATTAGCCGGAAAGGCCCTAATGAATATCCTTCCCTACATTATCCTAACTACCTCAATAATTCTCCAATTTATCGCCACTTTTATGGCAATCAGATTGATATGGGTAACCGGTAAAATATCTGCCTGGGTAGTTACTGCTTTGGCCATCTCCCTAATGGCTTTAAGACGTTGTTCCACTCTGCTTGATTGGCTGGGAGTGGGTCTACAACCTTTAGGCCCCAATCTTTTAACTGAAATAATCGCCCTAACCTCATCCGGCCTGATGGTGATAGGTTTGAGTATGATAGGTCCGATTTTTCGAAATTTTAGGCGCCTGTCGGAAGAAAATCTATCGCAGAGTGAACAGAAATACTCTTTGCTGGCCAGGCATGTTCCTGGGGTAATTTTTAAAGGCTACAGCGATGGCGCCGCCGACTTCTTTGATGACAAGGTCGCGGAATTGGTCGGTTATCAAAAGGAAATTTTCAATTCCCGCCGCATCAAATGGACAGACCTGCTGCTGGAAGAAGATCTCCCCTACGCCAAGGCAACCTTTGTCAAGGCCCTGAAAACCAATCGGTTTTATGTCAGGGAATATAGAATTAAACATGGAGCGGGGAAAATTGTCTGGGTACAGGAGAGAAGCCAAATAATCTGCGACAATAGCGGCAATATCGACCACATCAGCGGAGTATTTTTCGATGTCACCGTCCGGCGGGAGGCTGAAGAGGCCCTTCAGCATTCCAAAGAAGAACTCACCTCATGGGTCCAGGAGCTGGAAAAGCGTAATCAGGAACTCACCTTGCTCAGCGAAATGGGAGATATGCTTCAGAGTTGCGCCAAGGCTGAAGAGGCCTATAAGATTATTAGCAGTTTTTTAAAGCAAATCTTTCAAGAAGATGCCGGGGCGTTATTAATGTTGGAGACCCCGGCTAATTTGTTGCGGGCAGTTTCTGTTTGGGGCGGATATACCGTCAAAGAAGAAGTTATTCCCCGGGAGCAGTGTTGGGCTTTTCGAACCGGGAGACTCTATGGGGCCAGCGCCTATCATCCGGACATTTGCGACCATCAAAAGGACGATACCGATAATTTCCTGTGCGTGCCTATGATGGCCCAAGGTGAAGCCTTAGGAGTTTTACACTGGCAAACTCCTTCTGCTCAAACTGCTCTTCCGGATTCCAAAAAAAGATTGGTGGTGACCGTAGCGGAACATATGGCCTTAGCGCTGGCTAATTTAAAGCTGCGCGATACATTGCATCATCAATCAATCCGCGATTCCCTTACCGGTCTATATAACCGACGTCACCTGGATGAAGCCTTAACCCTGGAAATTTACCGAGCTACCCGTAATAACCAACCCCTTGGCCTTATCTTGTTCGATATCGATCATTTTAAGAAATTCAATGACACCTTTGGGCATGATGCCGGCGATACCGTACTTCGAGAACTAGGCGAGTTCCTCCAAGAAAGGACTCGCAAAACTGATGTAGTCTGCCGTTACGGAGGGGAGGAATTTCTCATTATCATGCCCGCGGCCTCCTTAGAAACCACTACCCAACGGGCTGAACAATTACGGGAACAGATTAAACTCTTGAATATCATGCACCAGGGCAAGAGTATCGGCAAAGTAACTATATCGGTAGGGGTGACAGCTATACCGGAAAATGGCAATTCAGCTAAAACTCTAATAAAAATAGCGGATGAGGCCCTCTATCAGGCCAAGGCTGAGGGCCGCGACCGCACGGTGAGAGGACAATCGATGGAAGATAAAATGGAGCCCAAAGGTGATCTAAAATCCCCTCTCCCCTTGGGGCTGACTTGTGGACACACTTGACGCCGATCTGAAGCAAAATGCCGTAGGGCGGGAAAGCGAAGCGCATCCCGCCTTCAGAAATTGGGTTAAATCTAACCCAAGATATATACTCTGGTTCCAAAGCTCCAGCTTGGGAACCGGAGTTATTGGCCAAGCTCCTGCTTGGCTACCTTCGCGCCTTTGTTCCGGACAGCACTTTCATTTTCACGGTCACGTGAAGAAGATGGCCACGTGGCATAATTCACGCATCGAAAGGCGGGATGCGCTTTGCTTTCCAGCCCTACCGGGTCGCCGCGGCGTCATGTGTGGGTAATAGTCAGCCTTGAGGGGAGAGGGTTAGGGAGAGAGGGGTGAAAATGAATTTTTACGAACTCATCAAAATTGCTAAGCGGAAATTTCGGGGAACAGGTGGAGGGGTAAGTGTTTATTCGATGGTAGTCAATCCAAGCTTTATCGCTAATTTTACGAGACTGGATATATCTCTAATTTCTAACTTTTGTATCAAACGGCTACGGTAGGTTTCCACAGTTTTAGTAGAGAGAAAAAGTATATTAGCTATCTCAGGGTTTGATTTGCCTTCGACCACCAGTTGGAAAACTTCTCTTTCGCGCGCACTGAGGCGCGCCAATATGTTTTCCGAAGGGACTGCTTCACTCGGTTGCAAGTAAATATCAATTACCCGATCTGAGATCTTCTGACTCAGGTAGCGGCGGCCGCTAAGGACCGTACGGATAGCTTTAACCACCTCGCTACCCGCAGATTCTTTTAACACATAACCGCGGACTCCTGTTTGTAAGGCTCGGGAAACATGTTCGTTAGTATTGTACATGGAAAGAATAATAAGTTGGGTATCAGGACTGCTTTGGTGAATTCGCCGCGCCGTTTCGATGCCGTCTAATTCAGGCATGGCAATGTCTAGGATGGCGACGTTGGGTTTTAGTCGTTCTGCTAGACGGAGTGCCTCCTGGCCGTCGGCGGCCTCACCCACCACTTGGAGGTCAGGCTGAGTCTCCAAGAGAAGTTTTAGCCCATCCCGCACTACCGCATGGTCATCAGACAGTAAAATGGTAATACTCATACAGGTACCTTTACCACTACCCTGGTGCCCTTCCCTGGGCTTGAATTTATCTGGAAGGTTCCACCTATGGCCATAGCCCTCTCCTTCATATTCATTATACCCCAACCAGGAGCTCTTTGGCGAATATTAAGATCGGCCATATCAAAACCAATCCCGTTATCCACCATCACCAGTTGACAGATTTTGTCTATGATCTCAAGGCTTACCAGCACTCGCGAGGCTTGAGCATGTTTGACTACATTAGTCAATCCTTCCTGCGTTATACGAAATAAGGTGTTTTCTATTTTTGTGGGTAACCTGCCCTCCTTGCCTTGCACTTCCACCCGAAGACCCAACCGGCGCGCTAACTGTTCCCCATACCAGCGCAATGCCGCCACTAGCCCATAATCATCCAGCACCGGCGGGCGTAATTCCGCCATCACGTCTCTGATGCGTTTGGCTGTTTCCGCCACTAAAGATAAAGAATCTTGTATCCGGGAGTATAATAAAACTGCACTTTCCTCAGGCAGTTGGGATGATAGGATATTCAGGTTGATGCCCAGGGCGGTTAGATTCTGACTTACCGAATCATGCAATTCCCTCGCTAACTGTTGCCGTTGAACCTCTTCAATTTCAGCCAGGCGAATAGCCATAGCCTGTAATTGTTCACCCTTGAGCTTGGTTTCCTCATACAATTGGGCGTTTTCAATTGCCACGCTAAGCTGATCGGTGATGACCTTTAACAGTTTCAAATCACGCTCGGAGATCTCTATGTCTTGGCGAGTCCCTATTTGCATGACCCCTAAGATCTTGCCACGTACCTGCAGCGGTAAGCTGAGGTGTTGATGGGGAAAACTTTCTGGGCAGAGATAAGTCGTTTGTTCATCGTTACCGCATTGAGAAGATATAATTACTTGACCTCGTTGAGCCGAGAGGCCACAAAAACAAGTTCCTATCGGCACCGGCCTGCTCAGGCAGGGATGGTAATTCGGGATACACCGGTGAGCTTTTGCCTCTAACTTACCGGTTTCTTTATTCGTTAGCAAGATCATCGCCATGGCTTCCCCCGGCATTATATTGACCTGCACCTGTTCTAAAGCCTCCCGAAGTATTTTCTGGAGATCGAGAGACCGGCTTACTGTCGTAGCTACGGCGTTAAGAGCGGCCAGTTCTTGGTGGCGTCTTCTAGCTTCTTCCTCAGCCCGATGGCGTTCAGTGATGTCCTGAATGGTGCCTACCAAACGTCGCGGCTGGGCGGCTTCATCTAAAAAGAGTTGGCCCACTAGATAAATGACCCCTTCCCGGCCATCGGCACGAACAAGGCGATGCTCGAAGGTATAAGAGGGTACTCCATGCTGTAAGATATTATCGATCCTCTTTTGAACGAAATCCCGATCATGAGGGTGAACATAATTCAGGTATACCTCTAACGTTACTCTTTGCTCCTGGGGAGTTAAGCCCATTATCCGATAAGCCTCATCAGACCAATAGATCTCATCTGTCCGGATATCCCATTCCCAGTTTCCCAGGTGGGCAATGTTTTGCGCTTCGGCCAGGCGGTCCTTACTTTGCTCCAGTTCCTCCTCAGCCTGCTGGCGCTGGATAGCCAGCGCATAGAGGTTGGCTATCCTTTGGATTGCCGTCAGGTCACGATCCGAATAATTTTCCACTGCATTGGCTAAGACGATCTGACCCACTAACTCATCCCCAATCATGGCCGGAACCGAAAGAAAATTGTTCAGGGGAATATCCTCCGCGGGGATTGCTATAAAGGTCTGATGGGTGTCAGGAGCATTGGTATAAAAGCCTTGCCGCGTATTTAAGGCATGACCCCAGAGTCCCGGGTAAAGGCCGTCAGGTCATAGGGGTAAGGTAATTTTATTATTATTACCGGTTAGTTGACCTTGATGTCCCCTCATCTCCGTCAGAGTATAACTGATCACCTCTGCCGTTTGGGGGTGGATGTAAGCGACATATCCATACTCACTCCTGGTCAGGGATTGGGCATGATCTAAAACAATATTGGCAAGATCCGCAAGCGAAGCTCTACGTGAAATCAAGCCATTGGACAACTCGGATAGAGCCTTGTTAACTGTAAGCTCCCATTGCAGCTCTTTCTCGACCTGTTTACGCTCGCTGATATCTATTAATATACCTATAAAATTTTGAATAGTTCTATTTTCCTGGATAATTGGATTCAACACCACATGCCAGGTAATTCCCTTCCCATCCGGCACCAGGCAGTCCCCTTCAAAGGTAACCATCTCTCCCTGCACCACCCGCCGGATAACCTCTTGGACGTAAGGCTGGAAATTTTGGGGCCACATCTCGGTAAATCGTTTTTCATGGATATATTCTTCCCGCCATCCCATAATATTCCGTCCGTATTTATTAATGGAAAGGAAGCGACCTTCCTGATCAAACAAGCTCACCCAACCGGGTGAGCCTTGAACCAGGCTCCGATACAAGCTTTCCGAAGCCGCCAGGCGGGACGTCGATTCTAAGGTCGTATCCATGACAAACAAAAATCCGATTAAACCGGAACAACAGAGCATAGTTACACTAATGCCTAACAACCGAGCCAGGGCAATAGATTGCATGGGGCTTAAGGTGACAATCGTCCAAC
>Ga0366818_10228_pt1 | contig 17121 bp, 12 predicted proteins | sample TotcelFGM3001N14_FD_207090 | JGI IMG/M metagenome (GOLD analysis project Ga0366818, IMG submission 207090) | Enriched cells from coal bed in the Powder River Basin, Montana, United States - Total cells FGM rep3 HSBNCT.FGM.300.1.N14 ...
GTAGCGGGCCGGAAAGGCCGTGGGCGACGGCCGGTAGATGGCCGTCCGGAGAGCCTGCCCCGGTTCCCGGTCATCCGGGACCTTAACCGGGCAGACTGCAGCGCACTCGCCGCAGAGATCACAGGCCTGGGTGACCCGCGGCCGGGTGTGCGTGACCGTCACCCGGTAGTTGCCCAGGTGGCCGCCCACTTCGGTGACGGCGCTGTCGGTGAGCACCGTGATGCCGGGGTGAAGCGTCACTGCGGCCATCAGGGGGTTGATGAGGCTGACGATGCTCTGGCCCTGGGGAAAGGTCTTGTAAAGCCGGTTGGCCATGCCTCCCAGCACCGGGGCGCGCTCCACCAGGGTGACGGGAATCCCGGCGTGGGCGATGTCCAGGGCGGCCCGGAGGCCCGCCGGTCCGCCGCCGATCACCAGGGCCGCCCGGGTCAGGGGCACCTGGCGTTCGCTCAGGGGGACCGTATCCCGCACCTTGGCCAGCCCCATGCGGATCAGCTCCATGGCCTTCACCGTTGCTGCTTCCGGTTCCTGGGCGTGGACCCAGGAGCAGTGCTCCCTGATGTTGACGATTTCCAGGAGATAGGGATTGAGGCCGTTTTCGGCCAGCAGGCGCCGAAAGGTGGGCTCGTGAAGCTTGGGGGAGCAGGCCGCCACCACCAGGCGGTTCAAGCTGAACTGATTAATATCCTTGGCTATATCCTTCTGTCCCGCCTCGGAGCAGGAATAAAGATGATCCCGACACACCGCCACCCCCGGCAAACTTCGGGCCGCGTCCGCCAGGGTCTCAGGGCTGATAACCCCGGCAATGTTGTGGCCGCAGTGGCAGATATAGAGGCCGATGCGCGGGGTTTCGGTCATAGTTATATACAAGCCCTTGTCGTAGCACTGATAGAAAGTGAGGGGGAAAAGGCGAAAAGGGAAAAAGGCGAAAAGGGAAAAAGCAATAAGATAATTCTCATGAGTTGCAGGACCTCAATGCTTTAATCTGATTGAATAAATAGCGGCTTAATTCCATAACTGCCTGGCCTAATATCTCATGTTGTGACGGTTCCAGATAGCCAAGGTCATTTAAGAGACTCCTGACCTCTCCGGTTGAACCCTTGGCATAATTCAGAAAATTGACATACTCCTTACGGGATGAGCGTTCAAACCCTTCGGCGATGTTGGTGGGAATCGAGATAGCCGCCCAGCGCAACTGGTCCCGCAGGGCAAAATCCCTGCATAGCTCACCCTCTCTACTGATAAGATAAACCTGTTTGACGATCTCCATACCTTTCTGCCAGACCAGTAGATCTTCGAACCTCTCAATCTTCTTGCGGTTTTCCGTCATTTCCCTTTTTGCCTTTTACCCTTTTCCCCCCAATCTCTTAATCTTTTCGCTCTATTGCCGCACTAGCTTTGATACCGCATTCACCCAGGCCTGGGAAAACTCCCCCGCCTCGGCCACTACTTCCTCCCGGACTAAGGTAATGGCCGTGTCGTCGCAGATGTTGACGCAGACCCCGCAGTAGGCGCAGTTTTCCACCCGGAACCAGACCCGGTCGCCTTCCCGGGCGATGGCCTTCACCGGGCAGAGCTCGATACACTTGACGCAGTCCGGCGGGCACTTGTGGTCGTCGATGACCAGCCGGCCGCGGAATTGGGGGTTGACGCAAATGGCCTCGTACTCGCACACCGTCAGGCACTGGGTGCAGCGCAGACACAAATCGGGCGAGGGCATGGTTTGGCCTGCGGCCTCGTCTAAGATGATGGCTTGGCGGGGGCAGGCGGCCAGGCACTTGTGGCATTGCTTGGGGCACTCGGTCAGGTCGTTAGGAACCAGCTTGATCTGCTGGCGGCACCAATGCTCCTCCCCGTCGGGCTGCGTCGGACAGGGTAGGAGGCACCGGCTCTTGTCCATGTCGATCTTAGGGAGAAACGGCGCCAGCCCCTGGTGGTCCGCCATGATGGTCTTGACCTGGCCGTTGTAGCTCAGGGTCACCGCCGCCACCGGGCAGAAATGGGCGCAGATTTCGCACATCAGGCAGAGGCGGGGATCGATGCTGATGTCCAGGCCAGCGTCGGAGGGAATAATGCTGACCGCGTCCCGAGGGCAGACCTTGGCGCAGATGTCGCATTTCAGGCACAGAACCTTGTCCAGGCGCAGCTGCACCGTATCGACGAACAGCTTCAGCGTCAATTCCAGCTGCCTGGCGGTTTCGCGTTTGACGACCCGAGTTTGCATATCACTTGAGAAGTAAATTGAAACGCTTCTACGGTTAAAATTATATTTCTACCAATAGTAGCCGCAGGCTTTAGCCTGCGTCGGCCTGAGATATCCTTAGTTTAATATCTTGATGTTCAGATTCACTGCCGTCCCATTCTATTTTCCTTATTTCACCGTTAAATAAGCGCAGGCTAAAGCCTGCGGCTACAGGAGAGACGCCACTACTTTACCGTTTTGATCCCTACTTCTTCTTCCCTTCCAGCTTCCGGTGGTATTCCCTCGCCTTGAACTTCAACTGGCGGCGGCGCAGGTTGACCTTCACGTCGGGAAACTGCACCAGGAGCAGTTCGTACTTCTCGCAGGGCTCCAGGTCCGGGCATTGGTAACAATGGTCGAGCTGCCTACCCTGGGCGCACCGGCGGATGGGGCAGTCATCCAGACCCCGACCGTTCCGACAGCCGGGGCATTCGGTGTGAGCCAGGAACCATTCCAGCCCCTTTCTGAACTCCGGCAGGCTGAAACCCTCCTGCCCGGGGAAGCAGTGGAGCCAGACGTTGGCCCGGACCTGGTCCAAGAAGCCCTTCAGCCGGGAGACCGTTTCCAGGAAACCGGGGTTGCCCAGCTGGCAATCATCACATAGACCGCAATAACTCTCTCTCATGGCCGTTCTCCAGTGAAAGCTTTCAGCTTTCAGCCATCAGCATTGATGATCAAAGGGCTGCTGCTGTTCGTGGGGGTGCGCCCTGACACCATAATTTTTCACTGTTTCTGTAGGGGCGGGTTTTAAACCCGCCCCCACCAATACCGCCAACAACCTGTGCCAAGCTTGCTATTAGTTTACTACGCCGGAAAATTTTGCCGACCATTAATCGCCGCATGTTGTCGTTTGGCCGCCGCAGGCCGCCTCGATCTGGGCGGCCAACTCCGGTTCGGCGCCCCGGCTCATGCGGATGGCCCCGGCGGGACATTCCGCGGCGCAGACCCCGCAGCCCCGGCAGACCTCGAGGCGCACCGCCGGCTTGCCATCCGAGAGCGCCACCGCTCCGAAGGGACAGAGTTCGACGCAGGCCAGGCAGCGCCGGCAGGCCTCCGGGGTAATCATGGCCACCATTTCGCTGGCCAGCAGCTCCGTCTGGAACAGAATCCCCGCGGCCCGAATCGCCGCGGCCTGGGCCTGGGCCGCGGTCTCCCCCAGGCTCTTGGGATAGTGGGCCACCCCGCAGAGAAACACCCCTTCGGTAGCCGAATCCACCGGCCTGAGTTTCTGATGCGCCTCCTGGAACCAGCCGTCCAGGGTCTGGGCCACCCGGAGCTGCCGGGCCAGAGGCTCGCGGCCCGCCGCAGGTTCAATCCCCGTACTCAAAACCACCAGGTTGGCGGACAGGGCCACCACCTGGCCCAAAAGTTCATCTTCCACCCGGACCGTCAGGGGCCGCCGCCGGGCCGCGGTCACCTGCGGCGGGCGCGCGGCCTCAAAGGGAATGAACGCCACTCCCTGGTTCTTGGCCTTGACGTAATAGGCTTCCCGAAACCCATAGGCCCGGAGGTCCCGGTAGAGGATGGTAATGCCTATGAGGGGATAGCGCTCCTTGAGCAGCAGGGCGTTCTTGAGGGCCTGGGAGCAGCACAGGCGGCTGCAATAAGGGTGGTCCGGTTCCCGCGACCCCACGCACTGGATCATCACCACGGAACGCACCTTGGGTAAGTCCAGGTCGCCAAAATAGATCTTTCCCTCCAACTCCCGCTGGGTAAGCACCCGGGGGTCCTCTCCGTAGAGATAGCGGCCCTGGGGCCGAAACTCCCGGCCGCCGGTGGCCGCGATGATGACCCCGTGGGACAATTCCCGCGCTTTCAGGCCGTCCGGGGTGAGGCGGCGCACCGTGCTCTTGAACTGGCCCACGTGCCCTGTGAGCTTAATCAGTTCGGTCTGGATATGGACTTCGATGTTGGGGTGGCGGTAGACCGCGGCCTGGAGCTGGTGGAGGAATTCCTGCGGGTCCGGGCCTTCCAGGGTAAAGAAGATCTCCCGGGCCAGGCCCCCCAGGGTATTCTCCCGTTCCACCAGGTAGGTGTGGAAGCCCTGGTCCGCCAGGGTCAGGGCGGCGTTCATCCCGGCCACGCCGCCCCCCAGCACCAGTGCCCGGGGAATTACCGGAAAGCTCTGGGGCTGGATGGGCGACAGGACCGCCGCCCGGGAGACCGCCATGGCCACCAGACCCAGGGCCTTGGTCAGGGCCGCGTCCGGCTCCGTCTGATGGACCCAGGCGCACTGCTCCCGAATATTGGCAAAGGCCAGGTAGCCCGGGTTCAGGCCGGCCGCGGCCAGGACCTCCCGGAAGACCCCTTCGTGGGTCCGGGGGCTACAGGCGGCCACCACCACCCGGTTGAGCCCTTGGGTCTGGATGGTCTCCCGCATCCGGGTGGTGGAATCCACCGCGCAGGAAAAAAGGTTGTCTTCAACGTGGGCAACCCCGGGCAACCGGACCGCGGCCGCCGCCAGTTTCGCCAGGTCGATGCTCTTGGCGATATTGGTGCCGCAGTGACAGAGAAAGACCCCGATCCGGGGAGGAAATTCCGCCACCTGGCTTAAAACCGGCTTGGCCTTGGGGGCCCAGGCGCGGCTGGCGGTGGTCAACAGACGCGAGGCCACCGCGGCCGCGGCACTGGCGGTGGTCACGGATTCGGGGATATCCATGGGTTCCCGGGCGGCACCGCACGCCAGCACTCCCGGTCGCGCCGTGGTCACCGGGAGCAGCGGCGAGGTCTGGATGAACCCATGCTCATTGACCCCCACCCCCAGGCGCCGGGCCCACGCCGGCAGGGCTATCCCGGGCCTCAGCCCCACGGACAAGACCGCCATGTCAAAGGGCTCCTCCCGGGGCCGCCCGCGGGCGTCGGTAAAGCGCACCCGCACCCCGCCCCGGGGCTGGGGAGCCACGGCGGTCACCCGGGAGCGCACCAGGCCGACGCCGTGACTTCGGGCCTGCTCCAGGTAGGCTTCATACCCCTTGCCCTGGGCCCTCAGGTCCATATAAAAAATGGTGGATTCCACCCGCCGGGCGCTGATTTCCCGGGCCACCAGGGCTTCCTTGAGGCTGGTCATGCAGCACACCGTGGAGCAATATGCGGCGCCGGCCTGGGGGTCCCGGGACCCCACGCACTGGATGAAGGCCAGGCGGGAGGGTTCGGTGTGATCCGACGGCCGCACCAGCTTGCCCCCCTGGGGACCGGTGGCGCTCAGGAGCCGCTCGAACTGCACGCTGGTCACCACGTCGGGATGCCCATAACCGGGGAACTCCTCGGCCGGCGCCGGGGTGGCGCCCAGGGCCAGAATAATGGCCCCCACGGACTCCGTCCATTCCACCGCCCTGTCTTGGAGATTTATGGCCCCGGCCGGGCAGACCTTGATGCAGGCCTCGCAACTCTTCCCCCGGAAAATCCGGCAGGCCTCCGGGGCGATATACGCCGCCTGGGGTATGGCCTGGGGGAAGGGCACATGAATGGCCTTGGTCCGACTGAGCCCGAGATTATACGGGTCCGGGATACTCTGGGGGCACACCCGGACGCAGTCGCCGCAGCCGGTGCATTTGCCCAGGTCCACGAACCGGGGCCTCCGGCTCAGGAGGACCTGAAAATCCCCGGCCCGGCCCCGGACCTCTATGGCCTGAGTGGACGTCTGGATGGTGATCAGGGGGTGGCGGGAAATCTCCAGCATCCGGGGACTCAGGATGCACATGGCGCAGTCGTTGGTGGGAAAGGTCTTGTCCAACTGCGCCATCCGGCCGCCGATGGAGAACCCCGCTTCCACCAGGGTCACCGGCAGCCCCGCGGCCGCCACCTCCAGGGCGGCCTGGATGCCGGCAATGCCGCCGCCCACCACCAGCACCCGGGGGTGGGCCACCCGATCTAATGGCCGGATCGTGGCCATCACACGCACGCGCTCCTTTGGACAGATCGCCGAATCCCCGTGGGGGCGACCCACCGGGTCGCCCCCACGAGACTGAAACATATTTCAGGCTATCTTGAAAAATTGATAAGAATTTGGTGGCGCCGGCGTCTCCCTGTGCGACCAAAGCGGCGGGCGAGACGCCAGCCCCACGGACTTTTCATCATTTACGGGTGGGCCGAAAGCCCAAGAACGACTGCCACGAAAAACCCCGGGCTATTCCACCTCACCGGCTATCCGGGCCAGGGCGTCTTTTACCTCCAACTCTCCAGGCTCAGACAGGAGTTCGCCGATGAGGCGCCGTCTCAGTTCCTGGATAAGGCGCTCCCCCTCCTCCAGTCTGGCCACCCGGTCCGGGCTAATGAAGCCGTCCCGCAGGGCCAGATTTCTTAGACCCTGGATGATATCCAGAAAACGCACGTCCTGGGGACATTGAAAGGAGCACCGGGCGCAACGGGCGCAGTACCAGAGGGCCGGAGAACTTAGCAGGGCCGTCCGCCGGCCGTAGAGCACCTGCCGGATGATCTGGCTGGGGCTGAAATCGGGCGTCAGTTCGCTCACCGGGCAGGTGGCGGTACAGACCCCGCAGGCAAAACAGCGCCAGAGGTGCTGGCAACCAGGCTCAGCGGCCACCTCATCTTTAAATTGGGGATCTAGATCCTGAAGATTTACGGTTTCGGTCATAGAGAGCCTTTAGCTTTTAGCCATTAGCTATTAGCAGTTAGCAGTTAAAACAAAATCATGATGAATATTCGGGCGCGATAAGTGTATCAGTTCATTATGACTACTAACTGCTAACCGCTACCTGCTAATTGCTGATCAAAACAACTCAATGGCCTCGGTGGGGCAGTACTGGGCGCACTTGCTGCACTTCTCCGCCGCCTGGACCAACCGGGTGCACAGGTCCTGGCGAACCACCACCACCGTACCGTTGATTACGTGGAAGACTACCTGGTCCTGGGGCCGGGGTCCCTTGCCCAGCCGGGCCGCATCACAGTTTCCCAGGTGGAATTCGCACATGGCCACGCAGATGCCGCAGCCGTTGCATTTTTCCGGGTCGATGCGCATCCCCGCCGCCGCAGCCATTGGCCCCAGGAGTTCGTGCAAGGCCTCGATGAACCCGGCATAGTCGGGCTCATGGAGGACCGGGCAGTCCTCCGGCGCCCGTTCCCGGGCCAGAAGCAAGCCGGCGAATTCGGCACAGCTGACGCCGCACTGCCGGCAATCGGAGCCGGGCAAAAATTCCAGGAGTTCGTCTGCGGTGGCCATGCCTTACGCCATTTTTGCCTTCAGTTGTACAAAAAATAAAGTTAATAAGGAGAGCGGAAAGGCAATTGACTTCCCCCTCACCCTAACCCTCTCCCCCATTGGGGGAGAGGGGATAAATACAATTTCTTTGACGCCCTGGTTAATAACTACTCCCTATCGCACTCTCAAGTAACCCAGAACCCAGAACCTAAAACCCAAAACCTGTATTTTAAACTCGCGCCCACGGTCCCCCCAGACCTTCCCTGACCCAGAGGTTTTCCCGGCGCAAGCTTTGGAACTGGCAGATTTCCGCCAGTATGGGAGTGGCCCCGGCCCCGGTTTGCCGGTAATACGTCGCCCGGGGCGCCTCCGGGTTCACCAGGCTAAAGTTGTCCACCACGACTTCCCCCGCCTTGAGCAGGGTGCGGCAGCGGCCCAGGTAATGGCGCCACTGGCCGGGGGGGGCACCCACCGGCACATCATATATGGCCACGTCGGCCCGGGCGCCCAGGCTCAGCCGGCCCCGGTCCTCAAGGCCCAGCAGTCGGGCGGGCAGGCTGCGGGTGGCCCAGACCCAATCCGACAGCGAATAGCGCCGCGCCCCCAGGTCATCGTGCCAATCCTGCCGGCGGCTGGCGTGGTCCCACAGCCAGGAGAACAGCCGGGGGTATTCGGCCACCGGCGCCTGGGCCATCCCGGCCCCGGAAAAGGCCACCTGGGATCTCTGGCAGCCCAGGGCCAGGGTCAGGGCGCGGCGGCCCGCGGCCTCATCCAACGGCGGGTTGAGGTCTAGGGGGCGGAACCACCCCAGGTCTATCCGCACCGGCAGCCGGGACGGTCCGGCCTGGGGGCCGGGGAGCATAAGCCCCAGGTCCCCGGTGGCCCCCGCCTCCAGATGGGCCAGGGCGGCCGAAACCAGGTCATCGGCTGTCAGCGCCGGGCCCAGGGCGGCCAGATGAAAGGCCGTGGGGTCCGGCAGGTTAGCCCGCAGCACCTCAGGGGAGGCTTCCACGCACAGGGGCGCCCCGGTGATCCGGGCCAGGCGGGCCAATACCTCCAGGGCCTTCTCCGGCTCGATGGTGCGGTGGGCATAGAAATCCTGCCGATACCGGACAAAGGGCTCCACCACCCGGAAATTGAGGGCGCGGGTTTCGTCCAGCAGATACAAAAGGGTTTGGGCCACTTCCTCAAGGCTCTCCGGGGACCGCAGCCACTGGTCGATCTCCCGCAGGTTGAGGACCAGGGAGGCGGAGGTGTCCACCACGGGCAGGCCCGCCAGTTGGCGCTGGACGTAGCCCGCGGTTAAGCCCGTCAGAAAAGGCTCGTGCACATGGGTATATCCCAGGAGGGCATAGCTCTCCCCCAATTCTTTAAGAGAGGGCGTCCCGTTGGTTAAACGCAAAAAGTTGAGGCCGTAGGTGGCCACCTGACCCCGGAGTTCGATCCCCGCCGGCGTCACGATCTGACCTCGGGCCTCGATCTCCCGGTCCACCTCGGAGAGCGGGGCTACCAGCCGCCCGTCTTCGACGTAGAGGTCGCCGGGGGCTCCGTCCCAGCCGCAGGTTGGATCATACAGGCGTCCCCCGGCAATTTTAAGGCGCATGGCGCCGGCTCCCGAGTCTCTGGTCAAAAATCCACGTTCAGCTACAGGGTATCTATTGGCACAAAATCAAGCTATCCAGAAATGCCGCAGGGGTGTACCGGCGCATGCACCCTCAAATAGGGCGGACACACAAGTCCACCGCTACGGGAATCATTTGGCTAAGCGCCCGTAGATAGGGCGGCCTGCGGCCGCCATTTCAGGCTGCTTCCCCCGATCAGCCTCGATCTTATCCCCCGATCAACCGGTGCAGGTCCATAAGCACCTGGTGATCCGGGGGCAGCGCCGAGGCCACTAACTGCTTCAGGACCAGGGGCAGCCCATCCATCCGATAGGCCACCTCGGCCGTTTCGATTCCGGTCAGGGCCGTGGGCAGGATAACCGCGGCCTGGCCGGTGGTCCGGTTGGCGAACGGGCTCAAGGCCACGATGGGCACCCGGCGCCGCTTCAGGTCCTCAACCTGCTCCTCCGGCAAGAACCACAATAAATCCGCCCCGGCGACCAGGACCGCGTCCACCTCCCGGAAATCCACCGGGGTGTAGTGGCTCACCACCTCCCGTGCCCCGAAATCCGGCGCTCCGGCCCGGCCGGTCTCATTGAGCAGCAGGTGGTACAGCCCGCTGGAGTTGAAGTCGCCGGACAGGGGAAAGAGAAACCACCGCGCCTGGCGATTCAGGCCGGCAACCAGGCGGGCCAGCCGGTCAAAGAGTTCCAGGGCTGGGCCATAACTGACGCCCCGGCCGCAAAAGATGACCCCGCAGGCGGCCTGAGACATAAATTTGGCCAGCCGCCGGGTGCCCCGGACCGCGGGGTCGGGCGGCGTCTCCCCGGCCAGGATGGCCGCAACCCCGGCGACCAGGTCCACTTCCTGGCCGGGGTTGATCTTGATGAACAGCGGGCAGAACTTGGCCAGTTCCGTCCGATAAATGTCCACCGCCGCCGCCTGCCGGTCCTCGATCCCCCGTTCGGTGAAGCGGCCCCGGGCAAAGACGGCGTAGCGCACCACGTGCCGGGGGGCGGAGTGAATGGGATTGGCACCCCAGAACAGCACCGTATCGGCCTCATCCCGGATGACCTCCAGGGGGGCCCAGGCCAGGCCGTGCGCTTGAATACTCTGGTAGTAGGGGGCCTTAAAGGCCAAATCCGCCGGCTCCAGCCGGGCGCGTAAACTGCGGGCCAGTTTCAGGGCCGCTTCCTGGGCCCAGGAACCGGAATTGGTCAGCCCATAGATGAGCGGCCGGCGGGCCCGGCTCAGCACCTGGGCCGCCTCCGTCAGGGCCGCCTCATACGTCGCGGTCTCCCGGCGCCCGTGATGACGGACCTGGGGGGCCAACAGGCGGTGGCGTTCTTTCTTGGGATGAAATTTCTTGGCGTGGAAAAAGCGGCTCACGCCCCAGAGGCAGACATTGCTGACCTCGACAATCCGGTCCCCGTCGACGGTGACATCCAGGTCGTCACAGAGGCAGCCGCAACCGGGACAGATGATGGATTCGTGCCTGGCTCCCACGTATTGCTTGCACCTAACTTGGTTTAGACACCGTTATACTACCATTAATCCCCGGCCCTGCCCAGCACATAATCGGGGCCGGCCCGGCTTGGGAGAATCTTCGCAGGCGCCGGACAAGGCGGTGGTCTCCCCTGGGATGTGTTATAGTATAAGCAGTTCTTTAACGGACCTTTGGTCCCTTCGCATTTTGGGCAAGTTCATCTCTGCCCTTGTGCTCGACTTTGAACTTTGAACCCCATGCGCTACGACGGCCCCATTTACCGGCCCCCCAGTGAAGCCGACAGCCTGCTCGTCCAGGCCACCGTGGGCTGCCCCCACAACCTCTGTACTTTCTGCATGGTCTATAAAGACGGCGTGAAGTTCAAGGTGAGGCCGGTCTCTGAGATCAAGGCGGACCTGGACGAGGCCGCGGCCACTTATGGCTCGCGGGTGCGCACTCTGTTCTTTCCCGCCGGCAACACCATCGCCATGCCGGCAGCGGCCCTGGCGAAAATCTGCCGCTACAGCTACACCCTCTTTCCCCTCCTGGCGCGGATCACCGTCTATGGCTCGTCCCAGTACATCCGCCGCAAAGGTCATCAGCTTCAAACCCTGGCCCAGGCCGGGTTGAGGCGGATTCACGTCGGGGTGGAATCCGGCGACGACCTCATCCTGACCCGGATCAGGAAGGGCGCCACCGCCCAGGACCACATCCGGGCGGGCCAAATGGCCCGGGCCGCAGGGCTGGAGATCAACGCCTACGTCATGTTGGGGATCGGCGGCCAGGACGGCTCCGAGACCCATGCCCGGGAGACCGCTAGGGTCATCAATGACATGCAGCCGGCGGTGGTGCGCCTCAGGACCTTTGTCCCCAAGGTCAATACCCCCTTGCTGACCGAGGTCCAGGCCGGGCGGTTTCAGATGCTCAGCCCCCACCAGGCGCTGACGGAAACCATGGCTCTCCTGTCGCAGATCACGACGCCCACGCAGGTTACCAGCGACCACTACACCAACTATCTCGACATCAATGGCCGCCTGCCCGAGGACCGGGACGCCATGCTCCAGGCGCTGCGCCGGGCTTTGGGCCGGGAGGAGTCCACCTTCCGCCCCTTCTTTATCGGCACGCAGTAATTTGATACCGGGGTGCTGAGCAAGGGCATGAGGTCGCGGGTGCGGCCGGACCGGCTGGGGTATAACTCCCCCCGCCATGGGGTAATTATTCCGGCAGCCGAGAAAAATAATCCGGGTTGCGGCTCTAAACCACCTGAATCCTATTAAAAAATAGCTCCGAGAAATTGGCATAAAAATAGCTGTATTTAACTATTTGAGATTGGCTTTCTGGCGCCGGGCCCAGGAGAGGCGCACGCCAAAATTTCTGCTTGACAAAAATTGGTCCACATCCTAAGGATGAACATAAGATAAATAGTTCGTAATAAAACAAGGGTACAAATTAATAAAAATTACTTCGAATTGATCTCGATTCATTAAAGGGATGCAGAATGTCAGACAAAGTTCTGGGATCGGTGATGGTGGTCGGCGGTGGTATCGCCGGGATGCAGGCCTCCCTGGATTTGGCCAATGCCGGCTATTTTGTTCACCTGGTGGAAAAAGGCCCGGCCATCGGCGGCACCATGGCGCAGATCGACAAGACTTTTCCCACCAATGATTGTGCCATGTGAATTATCTCCCCCAAGCTGGTCGAGGTCGGCCGGCACACGAACATCCAACTGCTTACCCTGACTGAACTTAAAGACGTTACCGGGGAATCGGGGCATCTCACGGCCACCCTGGAGCAGAAGGCCCGCTACGTCGACCCGACCAAGTGCACGGGGTGCGGGACCTGCCTGGAAGTCTGCCCCATCCGCTTTGAGGTGCAATTGCCGGAAGCGGCGGCCCGGGCGCGTACCGCTTACGCCGAGGTCACGGACGAAGACGTGGTGTCCGGTATCATCGCCACCTACCGGGCTGAGCCCGGAAATTTGCTCCCGGTGATGCTGGACATTAACCGGCATTTCAACTGGCTTCCCCGCCCCGCCCTGGAACACATCTCGGACGAATTGAAGATCCCTCTGACCGAGATTCTCCGCGTCGCCAGCTTTTATAACGCCTTCAGTCTGACCCCCCGGGGTAAAAACATCATCAATGTCTGCCTGGGCACCGGTTGCTTCGTCAAAGGCTCGCCCCGCCTTCTGGAGCGCCTGGAGAGGAAGCTGGGCATCAAGCACGGCGAGACTACGGAAGATATGGCGTTCACCCTGGAGGTGGTCCGGTGTATCGGGTGCTGCGCCCTGGCGCCGGCCATCCGCGTGGGCGAGGCCACGTATGGACGGGTGAACCCCGACCAGGTGTCAAAAATCATCGATTCCTACATCGAAACGGCCGCTGTATGAAAAAAATGAAAAATATGAAAATCGCCAATCTGGAGCAGCTGAAAGAGATCAAGGAGCAGGGTCTGCGCCTGACCTATCCCGACAAGATCAAGATCATGGTGGGGATGGCCACCTGTGGCATCTCCGCCGGGGCGGACAAGGTCTATGCGGCCCTGGCCCAAAGAATCGCCGAACTTGGCCTGGACGTGGTCCTGGCCAAGACCGGCTGCATCGGCTTTTGCCAGCGGGAGCCCCTGGTGGACGTAATCTATCCCAAGCAGGTGCGCCTGACCTATCAGGCCATGACCCCGGAGGCGGCCACGGCCCTGGTGGACGCCCTGAAAGAGGGGCGGGTTTATGAAAGCCAGAGCTTGTGCCGCATCGACCAGGAAGATTTTCTGGTGGAGGGCGTGGTCAGGCCCTATGCCAACCCTCACCCTCCGGAATTGCCGCCGGAGTTCCCTAAATATGAAGACCTGCCTTTCTTCAGCAAGCAGGTGAAGATTTCGCTGCGGAATTGCGGCTTCATCAACCCCGAGAGCATCGAAGAATACATCGCCCGGGGAGGTTATCAAGCCCTGTGCAAGGCGGTGGCCGAGATGACCCCGGAGGCGGTGATTGCCGAAGTCAAGGATTCGGGCCTCAGAGGCCGGGGCGGCGCCGGCTTTCCCACCGGGCTCAAATGGGAATTCTGCCGCAACGCCCCGGGAGAGCTCAAGTATGTCATCTGCAATGCCGATGAAGGCGATCCCGGGGCCTTCATGGACCGGGGCATCCTGGAGGGTGACCCCCATGCGGTGGTGGAAGGCATGGCTATCGGGGCCTATGCCATGGGGGCCCAGGAAGGCTACGTCTACTGCCGGGCCGAGTATCCCCTGGCCATCGATCACCTGAAAACCGCCATCTCCCAGGCCGAAGGCCTCGGTCTCCTGGGAGAGAACATCTTCGGCAGCGATTTCTCCTTCAAGCTGAAAATCCGGGAAGGCGCCGGGGCCTTTGTGTGCGGCGAGGAAACCGCGCTCATCGCCTCCATCGAGGGCCGGGTGGGCGAACCCCGCCCCCGGCCGCCCTTTCCGGCCCAGAGCGGCCTTTGGGGCAGACCCACCACCATCAACAACGTCAAAACCTGGTCCCACATCGCCCCCATCGTGGCCCGGGGGGCCGACTGGTACGCCTCGTTCGGCAGCGGCAACAGCAAAGGGACTACGGTGTTTTCCCTGGTGGGCAAGGTCAACAATTCCGGTCTGGTGGAAGTGCCCCTGGGGATCACCTTGCGGGAGATGATCTACGACCTGGGCGGCGGGATCATCGGCGACCGGGCCATCAAGGCGGTGCAAACCGGCGGCCCCTCAGGCGGGTGCATCCCGGAAGAGTTTTTGGATACGCCGGTGGACTATGATTCCCTGGCGGCCCTGGGCTCCATCATGGGTTCCGGTGGCATGATCGTCATGGACGAAAAAGATTGCATGGTGGACGTCGCCAAGTATTTCCTGGACTTTACCCGGGATGAGTCCTGCGGTAAATGCACCCCGTGCCGGGAGGGGACTTTGCGCCTCATGGAAATGCTGGAGGCCATTACCGAGGGCCGGGGCCAGGAGGGCGACGTCGATAAGCTCATCAAGATGTCGGAACTGATTAAAAAGACCTCGCTGTGCGGCCTGGGCGCCACCGCCCCCAACCCGGTGCTCACCACCATCAAATATTTCCGGGATGAATACGAGGCTCACATCCGGGACCATAAATGTCCCGCCAAAGTCTGCAAGCCTTTGATCACCTTCAGTATTTTGGAGGATAAATGCAACGGCTGCCAGCTTTGCCGCCTCAAATGCCCGGTAGAGGCGGTGGTCGGCGCCAAGAAAGAACCACACCGAATTATCCAGGAAAAATGCATCAAGTGCGGCGCCTGTTTCGACGGCTGTAAATTTGATGCCGTGGCGGTGGAGTAGAAAAGCTGTCAGCTATCAGCAGTCAGCTATCAGCTAAAAGCAAAAGAGAAGATTAAAACCCTTAAAATGGACTATAGAGTTATAAAAGCAATACACAGCCGGTGCGGACTGGTTGGCGGGCGGGGACGCCCGCCCCACTGACTTTTTCATGCTTTATGGGTGGGCCGCAGGCCCGTGTGAAACCGCGATGAACTTATGGTGCGTTGAACGCACCCTACGCAGCTATCAGTTTTTTATGGTGCATTTGCTGAAAGCTGATAGCTGAAAGCTGAAAGCTCACTATGTTCAACCTGACCATCAACGATCGGCCCATTGAAGTTCCGGAGGGGACCACGGTCCTCGAGGCCGCCCGCAAGCTGGGCTTTACCATCCCCACCCTGTGCCATTTCGAGGGCCTCAAGCCTTACGGGGGCTGCCGCCTCTGCATGGTGGAAGTCACGGCCGGGCCTCGCACCCTGCTCACCACGGCCTGCACCTATCCGGTGGCCGAGGGGATCACGGTTAAGACCGACACCGAAGAGGTCCAGGAAGCCCGGCAGTTTGTCATGGACCTGCTCCTGTCCCGGTGCCCGGAGGTTCCGGCCCTCCAAATGATGGCCCAGGAGCTGGGTCTGGCGGAACCCAGTTACCCCAAAGGCGACAGCGACTGCATCCTGTGCGGCAAATGCGTGCGGATGTGCCATGAAGTCCAGCATGCCTCAGCCATTGCCATGATGGGCCGGGGCGCCAAACGCGAGGTTATGACGCCGTTCGGGGATTTCTCGGCGACCTGCCGCACCTGCGGCGCCTGTATGTTCGTCTGTCCCACCGGACATATCAAGGACATCGGCGCCATCAGCGGCAAAACCCCTCTCCCCCGACTTTCGGAATTCAACGCCGGACTCGTGGCCCAGGGGAACATCTATAAGACCTACCCCCAGGCGGTGCCTAAAGAACCGGTCATCGATGCCGCCAACTGCGTGCACATGCTCACCGGCGACTGCGGCATCTGCGCCCAGACCTGCCCGGCCGGGGCCATCGACTACGACCAGCAGGATGAAAAGCTCACCCTGGAGGTGGGCAGCGTCATCCTGGCCCCGGGGTTTAAAACCTTCGACCCCAGCAATCTCCCGGCTTACGGCTACGGCAAGTATCCCAACGTCTACACCAGCCTGGAGTTCGAGCGCATCCTCAGCCCCGGCGGCCCGTATCACGGCCACGTGGTGCGGCGCTCCGACGGCAAGGAGCCCAAGAAGATCGCCTGGATCCACTGCGTCGGCATGCGCAGCGACCGGGAAGGCGAGCACCCGTACTGCTCCAATTTCTGCTGCATGGTGGCCCTGAAACAGGCGGTCATCGCCCGGGAGCACATCGGCCAGGAACTGGACATGGCCCTGTTCTACATGGACATGCGCACCCCCCGGAAGGATTTCGAAAAGTACATGGTGCGCATCCAGAACCAGGGGACCCGTTTGATCTGCTCCCGGGTGCACACCGTGAAGCCCGCCGGCACCGGCGGCGATCTGGAGGTGCGCTACGTCACCGAAACCGGCGAGGTGGCGGACGAAATCTTTGATGCGGTGGTCCTCTCGGTGGGCATGGTGATTCCGCCGGACGTCGTGGGCCTGGCCGAGAAGCTGGAGATCCCGCTCAGCCCCAACAACTTTGTGGAGGCCAGCTGCTTCGAGCCCACCAGCACCTTCCGGGAGGGCATCTACTCCTGCGGTGCCTTCAACGGCCCCAAGGATATCCCCCAGTCGGTTATGGAAGGGAGCGCCGCCGCCGCGGCCAGCACCCGGCCCCTGGCCGCGGCCCGAGGCACCCTGGCCCGGAAGAAGGAATTCCCGGCGGAACTTAACGTGCTGGAAGAGCCGGTGCGGATGGGGGTCTTTGTGTGCAACTGCGGACTGAACATCGGCGGGGTGGCCGATGTCCCGGACATCGTGGCCTACGCCCAAGATCTGGCCGATGTGGCCTATGCCCAGGAAAACCTGTTTACCTGCTCCCAGGACGCCCAGGCGGTGATGGTGGAAAAGATCAAGGAGCACAACCTGAACCGGGTAGTGGTGGCGGCCTGCAGCCCCTCCACCCACGCTCCCATCTTCCAGGACATGCTGCGGACCGCCGGCCTCAACAAATACCTCTTTGAGATGGCCAACATCCGCAACCAGTGCACCTGGGTCCACCTGAACGAGCCGGACAAGGCCACGGGCAAGTGCAAGGACCTGGTGAACATGGCGGTGGCCAAGGCCAGGCTGCTCCAGCCCCTGGACTATATCACCGTCAGCGTCAACCGCCGGGCATTGGTCATCGGCGGCGGCGTCGCCGGCATGACCAGCGC
>Ga0366818_10229_pt1 | contig 17044 bp, 19 predicted proteins | sample TotcelFGM3001N14_FD_207090 | JGI IMG/M metagenome (GOLD analysis project Ga0366818, IMG submission 207090) | Enriched cells from coal bed in the Powder River Basin, Montana, United States - Total cells FGM rep3 HSBNCT.FGM.300.1.N14 ...
GTTTCGCTGCCCGGACGGAGAAATCCGCCACTACGGGGACGACGGTTTCCTGTTCAGCCGGGATGACGGCCTGACGTGGAAACACCGGCGGTTTGGCGAGGTTGACGCCTCCGGCAAGGCGGCCGGCGGCGGACGTCCGCTGGGCATGAATCCCAAGACTGGCACCTGCCTGCGGCTGGTTGGCGGCAAAGGCGGCATGTTCGTGCATCGGTCGTCGGATGGGCCGGACGGCCAGTACACCGTCCAGAAAATCGACGATCGCCATTTGATCATGGTGCGGCCCCCGTACTTCCTCCGGTTGCGGCCGCGCGTGCTGTTCGCGGCCCACGGGCAACGGCCGGAACGGATCACCGTGTTCCGGTCCGATGACGACGGCCTGACGTGGGCCAGAAGTGTGCTTCCGCCGGGGCCTGCTTTCGTAGTCGAGCCCCCACACCAAGGCCCGCGGTGGGAAAACTGGTGCGTCGAGCCCACGATCCTGGAGCTACAGGACGGTCGGCTATGGATGCTGGCCCGCACCTCGCGGGACAACCACCACGAGTGTTACTCGGAAGATGCCGGTGAGTCCTGGTCTCCCTGGCAGCCCTCGCGGTTCTACGGCACGCTGACCATGCCGACCTTGTTTCGGCTGCCTGCTGGACAACGATCCTTCGGTGATCGAGCCGGATGTATTGTCCAAGGACCGGGACTCTTTGACTCGGATCAGGCACGCCGTACGGACCTGGGCGATTTGCATGTAGCTACATCCACAGCCTCCGTTTGTTGCTCAAACGCTATGGCGAGCCGAGAACCTTCCGAGCCCGAAGCGACCGTCTCAATCATCTCTGCCGCTGCTTTTGGCCAAGAAAACTTTTTTTCGCCCCCCTTTCGCCGACCGCTTGACGCTCCAAGGGCGGAGTCCTAGACTGAACGACATAAATGGGGTAGTGCTCGCACGCCAAGATGCGACGGGGGATGACATCGTGAACGCGGCACACCGACGAAGGCAGACGCTTTTGCGCGAAAACGCAAAGCATGGGGCGAGATGTAAGTTGAAGGGGGCAGCGGGTTCAGCAGCTCGGATGGAGGTCGGTATGAATGGAGACACCGGTCAGCTCTTGTTGGAAACTCCGCAGAATACCGCGGCACTCTGCCGAGGCAGAGTCCGATCGGCAAAGATCCTTGAAATTAAACGTCACGGGGCGCTGGTTAGACTTCCGGACGGCGAAGAAGCGTGGTTGCCCGCCAAAGAGTGGTTTCCGGATATAGAGCCAAATCAAAGTCTCGCGGACTTGGCCTTTCACCATAAGACGGATGAGATCAATGTTCTGGTCTTCGACGAGATTCCACGCGGACGTCGACGACAGAAGCTCGTCAGCTTCAGACGCGTGGAGGCTGATCCGTGGGATGCCGTTCTTGCGTGGCCGCACGGTGCAGTCAAGTCAATGGAGGTGGAACTCGTCACCGCGACCCGCGCTCTTGGCGATATCGCCACGGGGGTGCGCGGTGAAGTATTGCTTGAGACATTAAAGTATGTGTTCACGCCGCAGTGGCACAATCATGCGACCATCCGTCCAGGGGACAAGGTCGCGGGCTTCGTGACGCGTCAGGGCATTGATCCTGAACGGCGGATCGTCACCTTGGACGTGGCCGGCTTTATTAAATCGGAGGTTCGCGTTGATGAGCAACTTCTTACGGGGGCGTTACTGTCGGCCATTCATCCCAAGACCCTTGATTCAAGCACTGTCTCGGGGCCGCTAAGGCCGAGTGTTCCCACGGCGTTGAAGCGGCTACTAATCGTGGACGACGATCCTGATTTCCTTCATGAGGTTTCTTTCTATCTCGAGGGACAGGGCTGTGAGATCATTATGTGTTCATCGCTGGCTTCAATGCACCAGCGGCTGGACCGCGACAACAATCCGCTGGACTTGGCATTGATTGACCTGCATTTCGACACCCGACGCTATGAGGGGTTACGGGTGGCCCTAGCCGTGCAAGCCGAACGGCCAGAAGTGCCGATCATCATTGTTACAGGAGATGATACCATCTACGCGGACACGTCGTTTTTGGCCACCGAGGGTGCCACGGATCTCAAGGTGTGCGGCGTGGTCCTAAAGCCTTTTGGCTCTGAAGGTTTTCTTCGGGCACTCGCGGCCAGTAATCGCGAACCGCAGCGGCTTGTAGAGGTTTTGACAGGCCAACGACACACACGCATTACTGTGCCCAGCCAGCGCGTGTCCTGGCGGAAGAAGCTTGACAAGGTTCTCGAATCGCTCGCATGTGACATCGCCGCTGGAACCGTAGCACTGTTCTCGCTCCATCCGGTTTCGATGAAAGTAGATATTCTCAGTTGCATGGGAACCGACCAATTAGTTCCATCCGTGGCGCCTAACATCGAACGGAGCCCTGTTCGTGACGTTGCGATCGACCATGAGGAGGTTATCTCTGTAGATGCCGGAGACCGTCGCGACTTTCCGAAGCACCGATGGCTGCAGCGAGCCTATCGCTATCATTCGTGCATCGCAGTTCCCGTTCAGTGCCCGTCCGAGTACGCCTATGCATTGTTTGCTTTCGATGCGCAGAAGCGACGTTTCTCGGATTCAACATATCCACGGATGCGTCGCGCAGCTGCCGAAATAGAGGATGTTTTGTATGCCCAACGTGTGGAGGCAAGGTTGCTGAGCATCGAACCATATGAACTTCTTGGTCGTTCTTACGGCAGCATGTCCCATGATCTTCGGCACCTCCTGGCGAACGAGTCGACGACGCGGCGCATTCTAGAAACTGTGGCCGATAAGACGGAGTTGGCAGGAACAGAATTGGAGCAAGTCCGCAAGGATCTGTTACTTCTCGACGAACGACTCCGGCAGGCGGCAGAGATCGTTCGGACGTTCGGGGAGGTCGCCAGAGGTGCGGAACAACAAGAGGAAGAGGTAATGTTGTGGCCGACAGTCCAGACGTTCCTTGATGAATTCGCTCAGCAACATCCTAGGTTATGCAGGGAGGTACTCATTTCGCCGGGCTATCCCCTAAGCGTTCGCGTAAACATCCGTCCGATGGGTTTGCGGCAGGTGCTCTTTAATTTGATCCTGAACGCCGTGCAACAGATTTCCTTGTTTGATGTCCGGCAACCAAGCAAGGGAGAGATTGTGGTCGAATTAGCGCAGGAGAGCAGAGACGATGGTTGCTGGGCGTCGATTCGAGTTCATGACACTGGCCCGGGAATCCACCGTGCCGATTTCGCTCGCATCTTTGAGTTGGGCTATACCACTAAAACGGGTGGGTTTGGCATGGGGTTGGATATTTGCCGACGGATTCTTGGACGCATCGAAGCCAATGAACGCCGGGGCGAGGTCAAAGTGGCTAATAGCATCTTGTTTGTCGGTTCGACATTCAGTGTCTGCTTGCCCATCCTCCAGGCATGAGGACGAAATGGCATGAAGCGTCGAATACTAGTTGTCGACGATGCTCCGCAGATCCTCTCGGATCTTGTAGCTGGGCTCAGCCGAGACGCCCATGTTGTTCCCTGTGTCAGCGGCGAGGAGGCCGTTGGCAGAGTGAAAGCCGAACCCGGGGCTTTTGCGTATGCGGTGATCGATCAAGTATTGCGTGGCAAGTTCGACGGCATCGAAACTTGCCAGCAGATTGCCGACATCTCCAGGGACATTTTTATCTTGGTCTTCACTAACGTTCCAGCGGTAGACCAATCTCAGCTCGAAGAGCATCGCGCGAGGGCCTTTGCCGCCGGCGCTCACCGGTACCTTGAGCGTGCTTCCGAGGCGGCTGACCTGCTGAGCGTTACACAGTTCGTCGAAGAAATGCAGCAACTTGCCCAACTCCGGGCACGGATCAGCGAGTTCTACGACGAGCGTCTCCAAATTCCGTCGCTGCTCACGCAACTCGACTTAGGTATCGACATCGTGGACCGTTTCTATAAGGTCTGGTTCATGAACGATGCAATGCGGCGAATCACCGGTGTAAACGGCGCAGGGTTGCCTCGGCCTCGCTGCTCAGCATGGCACGATTATCAGTTATGCCCTTGTCCTGGCTGCCTTGTCACGAATACTCTCAGAACCGGAGTATCCTGTGACCGGATCTTCCTTTCACCAATCAAGGGACGGGGCGAAGGCCTATTTTATTTACATGTATGGGCTCAAGCGGTCAAGAACGATTGTGGCGACATCATGCTCGCTAGCAACGGAAAACCGTTAGCGGTAATGGAGACAGTCCAAGATCTGACCAATACCGGACAACTGCAAGCCATGTCTCTTGACGACCGGCTGAAGATCATCGCACACGCGCTTCACGAGCGATTGCGGCCCGGCTACGCCCGTCGGCAACCGTTTCAGCGGATTGTAGTTTATGCTGTTGATCCCGAACAGCCCGCGTCGGACAGACTCCAAATGCGCGCCCTGGGAGGGTATGATGATGAGGCGATTCGACGATACCATCTTGCTCCGTTCGAGCCGAAGCAGGTAAAGGATTTCCAAACGGTCATTGAAAACATGCAGGCGACAGGTTGGGGCTATTTTTCTTCAGACGACTCTCGCGTTGATCCGATCGACGGAAGAGTCCTTGCTCGATGCGTCTACTGGCCAGTACTCAACGGGGGACGTAAGCTCATAGCGTTTGTCCGCGCCAGTGGTGCAGACTGCGAGGAAAGCGATGTCAGTATCGTGGGAGCGTATGCAAGAGCAGTCGCCGATGCAATCGAACAATGCCGACCACCAACTGGGCAACTCATTTCCTTAGATGCCGAACGACTTCTCGCTCGGATTGATAACAAACTTCAGACCATTGGCTCGCCGGAAGCGGCCTTGCGATATCTCCTAACGGAAGGATGCAACTTTACAGGCAGCCATTTAGGACATGTCCGTTATCGTAAAGAAAATCACGCTGTGCTCTTGCGACTCTCGCCGCACACGCACGATGCTTATGAGCGAGTTGCTATATTGCGCTGGCCGTTAGACCATCTCGCGTCCTGGTCCGCACGCACAATCCTGTCGGGGATCGAGCAGCATCGCAACGATCTCAGTCAGGTGCGAGGGATTGTCGAGACCGAACGCGAGAGTTTGTCATCGCAAGCCAGACGCTCGCTCGACACGTCACGGAGTTTCTGCTTCGAGCCGCTTATTTTCGAGAACCGTTGTATTGGCGCGATCGGCTTTCACAGTGAGGACGTTGGCGCGTACATTGGGGACAAACTGCTTTTTTTGCGACAGATCGCGCGAAGGGCGAGTCTAGTGCTCCATGACTTCTTGGCTAAGCTCGCCGCGGATGAACAACTCGAAAGTTTGCAGGCAAGCACAGTCGAAACACTCTTGCACAACATCAATACACCGCTGGGTACGTTGCGAAATTGCGTCCAACTGCTCCGCGTAGAATCGAGTAACGCGGATAACAAGGCTTTGAAGCGGGCGGTGATCGCCGACACCGTTGAAAATGCCTGCGACCGAATCGGCCGGATACGGGAAGATTTTGCACGCCTGCTTCAGATGCACGTGACGATGCCTTCGGCGGTCAATCTTCACAAGTCTCTTCGGAAATGGGTCACCGACGAGATGGGCAATCGCAGTGATGTAGACGTGTTTTACGAGCTGGACGACCGGCTGACGATGCTGATTACGGATGATGTGGCCGCGCGCTCGTGCGTCGAGGTCTTGGTCCGGAATTCCTTGGACGAATTTGACCGCCTCGGGCCGGAGCAAAAACACACACTGCGCGTCGCTCTCCGGCCTCCCGATGATGACGAGTCTGGCTGGCTAGCCACCGCGGATGGTTTGTTGGCCATCGAGGTTCAGGACAACGGACCTGGATTACCTGAAGATAAGCGCGAGTCACTCTTTCAGATTATTCGTAGTACTAAACCTAGCAGCCTGGGAATTGGATTGGTTTGCTGCCGACGCATGGCGCGCTCAGCCGGAGGCGACGTGTTTTTGAAGAGAACTGGCCAGGTTGGAGCGACCTTTGTGACCATTTTACCCTACCAGAATCCAGCACCCGATCCTGAGCCGTGAGATGCAAATCCTTTTAGCTGACGACAACCGTGACTTCTGTGATACGACAGCGGCCGTTCTAGAGACGGAGGGGCACGATGTGGTGTGTGCCTATTCGGAGGCGAACGCGGTTTCGCTGCTCCGCGATGGCGGACATAAATTCGACATCGCAGTCCTGGACATGTACATGGAACAGGACGATTCAGGTCTTAGATTGATCAAGGTGATTGCAGACGAAAACCCTTCCGTCGTTCCAATTATCCTTACCGGCCGTCAAAAGGTCCGTGACGCGGTTGCGAGCATGAAAGCCGGGGCTTTCGATTACGTCGAGAAAGGCGGGACGGAGCAGGTTGACTTACTCACGATCGCGATCAAAAAGGCAACGCGTTTTCGGCGGGCCAGAGCAGCAGCGAAGCGTGCAGCGAGAATGCGCCACAAATACCACCAAGCGCAGGAACGCGAAATCAAAGCGGCTGAGGCGATTCAAAAAGTGCTTTTTTGTCCGACACCGCCAATTCTCCACCACGTCAAACTGGATGTAGCGTACAAACCTGCCAACTTGGTCATGGGGGACTACTATGACTTTGTCACGCGCGAATCGCCGGAGCGGCTGATAGTTGCGGTGGGCGATGCCGCAGGACACGGTCTTCCGGCTGCCCTAAACGCGCATGTTGCATGCGGTGCATGGCGAGCAGTCACTGAACGACCTACTGCGACGACGAGTCCTGGTGACATCCTTGGCGTGATCAACCGCATCGTGTGCCGTACAGGGATGGACGCTCCGCAGATGACGTTATTTGTCGGGCAGTTGGATCTACAGACATTTGAACTAACCTACTCAAGTGCTGGGCATCCGCCCCCGTTGCTTTTCAAAGAAGGCACATGCATACGTCTCGATTCTGGCGATTTAATGCTTGGTGTCGACGAGACATGGAACTACAGGAACTTTCGCAAGACTCTTGAAAGAGGTGACATTCTTCTGTTCTACTCCGATGGCGTCACCGAATTGGAACGGACAGTTCCGTCAGCGGCGTCAGGAGTACCAAACCACGGCATCGATGGCCTATGCAAGGAAGCTGAGGAGCTACTGGCTGTGGGTGGAAAGGCCCTGTTAGCAACGCGACTGCTCGAACGTCTGCGGGGCCTCCTTGGCGACAACGCGTTCATTGATGACTGCACGTTGGTCTCATTGGAGATCACCGCATAAGCGTAGCCAAAAAGAGATGAGAGCCGGGAAGGCGTCTTGATTCCCGGCTTGGCGTCGTCTGCGGTCTTGGCGAGCCCCGACGGCACGAAGCAGATGATGGTCAACAAGCACAATGCAGTCCTCACGTCGTCACTCCCGCGAGAAAAGGGCAAGCGAATCATCCCGTCATTCGGCCACCGTCACCCAAACCGGCGCTGACCACAACAGATTTCCGTCCTTCTGCGTGATCTTGGCGAAGTAGTAGTGCTTGCCGGGCTTGGGCGCACAGGTGGTCTCCCAGGTTCGCTTGGCGGCATTGGGTTCGTCGGTCTGGACGACCACGCCATCTTCGAACAATTCAATCTTGGCTGTGGCTTCGTTTTCATCGCCATCGTCCACCACGATGGTCACCTTCACTTCGTTGACCGGCTCCTTGATAATGTCGCCCATCGGTGCGCCGTTGACGTGGAACGTCAGCACGCAATTGCGGTCCAGGGTCGAGTAGCAGTGGCGGCGCGCCAGGGCGTCCAGGATGTTTCGCTTGGACAAGCCGGGAGCCAGGATGCCGGTCCACGAACGCACGTTGCCCCAATTTGCCGCGTGCGTGTCGCTGCTGCCGTCGGGGGCGATGTGCCAACCGAAGTTCAGCGCCCGGACGAACGCCTTTTCCTCCGCCGCTCCACGGACCTCCATCAACTGCACCGTCTTGTCGCCGATTTCCGAATACTCCAAGCCGCTGTGGCTTGCTGTTCCATCGCCGGGGTGATTAAACTTGGTGACCACGCCAGCGTCCGCCGCCGCTTTGTAGAACTCGGCAGGATCGGTCGGCCAGATGCGGGTCTTGGGATCGTAGATGTTGATGTGGCCCCATTTTTTGGTCCATTCCAGCCCCGGAAAAACCACGAACTTGCCGTCCTCGTTGGCGTCCCAGGCGACCTCCCTGGTATCCAGCCACTCGTTGTCATCGACGGCCTCGAGGTGGTCCGTCAGGCAAAACACATCCAGTTTGGCCGTGTTGCGGGCATAGTCGTGGGCCACCGCGGGCGTCAGCGTGCCATCGGAGTAGCTGGTATGGCTATGGAGGTCGGCAAACCAGACCTTCAATGGGTTGGCGACCGCAACGTTGATCGACAGGTTCACTTTCCTGTTTTCGGTGATGACGATCAGCTTCTGTGCCCCGTTGAGGACCATCGTGGTGTCGATCTGCGCCGCCCATTCACCACCGTCCTGCTCCAGCCCAATCCACGGTGCCCCGCCAAGGCCCACGTAGACGGCGGTCGGGGCCGTGGCACCTTCAGGGATCTCGACCTTGATCCGCACCTCGGTCGTGCCCGTGAGTTGCTGGTCGGCCTGCGGTTGGACGATTACAATCTTGGCTACGGGTGCCGCCTTTTTTGCCGCTGGTTGCGTTGCTGTGGCGTGCTGGGCGAGGACCAGGACGAGAACGGAAAGCAGAATTCGAGGCATGGCGTGGCTCCTTGACGTTTGTGAATTCAGCAACCAGCAGATACCCGTGGCCGGGGGCCGGATCAAGTTGGAGCGACAGGTGAAAGTGCCCATCGACGAAGTGGCTGTGATCGACATCGAGGCTCCGGTCCTTGGGGCCTTCGAGGCGAAGTACCGAGGCGTGGTCCGGTGGTTCGTCTGGTGCAAGCACTGTCAGATTTGGCACGACCACGGGCCGGCCGAAGGGCACCGGGAGGCGCATTGCCAGGAGTGGACCAGCCCGTACTGGAAGAACGGCTACAATCTCGCCTACGCCGGAAGATGGCGGGACAGGCCGAAGGCGAGCCCGTGACCAATTGTGAACAGGAGGATCGACCGTGAGCAAGCGTATTTCCGTGATGTTCGGATTGGCCGTGGTGCTGTCGGCTTGGTTTCCGATCTTCGCCGCCGACTCGCCGAAGACCATCCGGGTGCTGTACGACAACTACGTTTTTGATCAGGCCTGCGGCTCGGACTGGGGCTTTGCGTGCCTGATTTCCGGCACACAGAAGACCATCCTGTTCGACACGGGTGCCAAGGGGGATCTGCTGCTGGCCAACTTTGAGAAAATGAAGCTGCGTCCCGCCGACGTTGAATTGGCCGTGATCTCGCACAACCACGGCGACCACACCGGTGGGCTGCTGCCGTTCCTGGCAACGAACGAACATGTCGGCGTTTACCTTCCGGCAGCCACGCCTGCATCCTTCGTGAAAGAAGCCAAAGCCCGTGCCGCAAGCGTGTCGGTGGTGAACAAGCCGGTCGAGATCTGCAAGGGTGTGTTCGTGATCGGCCCCCTGGGCGACAAGATCATCGAGCAAGCCCTGGTTGTGGATACGAAGAAGGGGCTGGTCATCATCACCGGTTGTTCGCATCCCGGTGTGGTTGCCATTGCCAAGAAAGCGAAAGAGCACCTTGGCCGAAACATCTTCATGGTCTTGGGAGGCACGCACCTGCTGAACCACACGAACGAGGATTTGCAGCGGGTTGTTGATGACCTCAAAGGGATGGGCATCCAGAAGGTGGGAGCAACACACTGCTCCGGCGACAAGGCAATTGCCAAAATGAAAGAAGCCTTTGGCGATGGTTTCGTCAGGATGGGAGTGGGGCAGGTGATCGAGGTCGTCGAAGACTGAGCCGGATGCTTGCGGCTGGCCGTGGCTCAGATTATGCTCAGCCCGACCGAAACGCAAACCAGTTTACACCTTTGGGAGCGAACGACGATGAAGATCAATCGACGCACGTTGTTGACGAGTGGAACAGCTTTGGCGGGCTTGTCCGTCCTGCATGGCGAATCGACGGTGCAGGGTGCCGAGGTGCCGAAGGACGCAGTGATCCTGACGGCCATGGTAAAGGCCAAGCCGGACCAGGTGGAGGCGGTGAAGGACGCCCTCATGTCGCTGGTCGAGCCGACTCGGAAAGAGCCTGGCTGCCTGTGCTACAACCTGCACCAGTCAAAAGCCGATCCGACCCAGTTCATGTTCTACGAACAGTGGGCTAACAAGGACGCATTCGACGCCCACGGGCAAACGCCCCACATGAAGGTCCTGAGCGAGAAGCTCAAAGGCAAGACGGACAAAGGCGGCGGGGTCGTCTTTTACGAGTTGCTGGAGTAACCGCTTAGACGATGATGTCGTCAGCGCTGCCCGGACGCGATACCCGGACAATTTGTCCATCCAGCCGTGTGGAAGGGCCGCTGATCATCGCCCGGCTGCGGCACCGGACCACCGTGACGCCGGGCCGCCGCCCGTTCTCGGCTTGCTCGTGCCGGCGGCTGCCAGCATAATGGAGTCGCGCACCACGAGGTTCGGAGCCTGGAGGCGGCCCTCTGGGCATTCCAGAAGCCTAAAGGATGCCTAAGAAAATGATCGGTGCCATCGCCGGGGACATCATCGGTTCCATTCACGAAGGAGCCGGTACGAAAACCAAGCGGTTTCCGCTATTCGGGCCGCACAATTGGTTCACGGACGACACGGTGTTGACTGTCGCAGTCGCCGAGTCGATTCTGCGGGGATCGGATTTGGTCGATACCTTACACGACTATTTCCACCGTTACCCGCAGCGTGGTTTTGGCGGTTCCTTCATCGAATGGGCGGTCCTGCGCCGCCGCGAACCATACAGCAGTTGGGGCAACGGCTCGGCGATGCGAGTCAGTCCGGTCGGGTTCGCCTACGACACGCTCGACGACGTCATGAAGCAGGCCGAGCGGACCGCAGCGGTCACGCATAACCATCCGGAAGGCATCCGCGGTGCTCAAGCCACGGCGGTGGCGATCTATCTGGCTCGCACTGGCAGGGACAAACAGGCGATCCGAGAGCATCTCGTCGACGTGTTCGGCTACGACCTGTCGACTCCGCTGAACGCGATCCGCGAGACCTACGAGTTCGATGTTTCGTGTCAGGGCTCCGTGCCCCAAGCCATCGTGGCGTTTCTGGATGCCGCGGATTTCGAGGACGCGATCCGCAACGCCATTTCGCTGGGTGGTGACGCGGATACAATGGCGTGTATCGCGGGCGGGATTGCCGAGGCGTATTGGGGCGTCCCCGACAAAATCGAACAGCGGACGCTCCGCTTTCTGGACGGCCGGCTCCGGCAAGTCGTCGACGAGTTCAATCAGCGGTTCAAAGCTTGGAAGCGAGGAGGCACCGACTGAAGTGGCGCAATTCACGCAGAAACAGGGGCAGTATCTTGCCTACATCCATCTCTACCGCAGGCTCCACCGACAGGGACCCGCGGAGAGCGACATCGCTCGCGATTTCGGGGTTTCGCCGCCAACCGTCCACCAGATGATCGTCAAACTGGAAGAGTTGGACCTGATCACGCGAGAGCACGGTGTCGCGAGATCCATGCGGGTTGCCATCCCAACCAATGAAATTCCGGACCTGGAAGACCGTGGGGACTGATCCAAGATGACCGACCGCCAGCAGATCGCCGCCGACTGGGCCGCCCGCGGCTTCACCTGTGACCTGTGGACCGATCCACCGGGCCAGCGGTGGGAAGACTTCACGCACGCCACCGACGAACTGGTAACCGTACTGGAAGGCGACGTGGAGTTCGAGGTCCAGGGGCAGGTGCATCATCCCCAGCCTGGCGACGAACTGTTGGTCCCGGCCGGTGCGGTCCACTCGGCCCGGAACATCGGCAGCACGACGGCGAGATGGTTGTTCGGATATCGGTCGAGCGACGAGGCGATTCCCCCATGATCTAGCAGACGTGGCAGGGTACTGCGACCGAATCACATCAGGTTGTCTTACATTCAATTTCCCCAAGGATTGAGCCATGCTTGAAAACGCGAATATGTACGCACAGGCGAAGACATGGAATCCGTTCAAAGGTTGCGACTTTGATTGCGTGTACTGCACGCCCAGCTTCCAGCGGCAATCCAAACGCCAGAAACGGCTTTGCCAGAATTGCTACACTTACACGCCCCACTGCCACGAAGATCGGCTGGACAAGATCCCCAGCGCTCGGATCGTCTTCGTCTGCGGCAACGCGGACATTTCATTCTGCCCACCGGACTTCACTCGTCGGATTATCGACAGGATCGTGGAGCACAGCGCACGGTCGCCGGAGAAGACGTTTTACCTCCAATCGAAGCAGCCGGGGTACTTCGCGTCGTTCCTGGCGGTCCTGCCAAGGAACGTGATCCTTTTGACCACGTTGGAGACAAACCGGGATGCCGGCTACGAGGTGATCTCCAAGGCACCCAAGCCGTCCGTCCGTTATCAGCAGTTCAAGGCCCTGGACTATCCGCGAAAGGTCGTGACCATCGAACCTCTCCTGGACTTCGATCTGAGGACCTTTGCTGCGTGGATTCGCAGCATCTGGCCGGAGTACGTCTGGATCGGCTTCAACAGCAAGCCTGAGTCGGTGCAGCTGCCGGAACCCTCGGAGGACAAAGTGCAGAAGTTGATCCAGCGCCTGCTGGATTTAGGAATCGAGGTCCGGGGCAAGACGTTGCGGGGAGTCAAATTGCCACCCGCTAAGGCTGGGCGAACAAGGGCATCGTGAGCGATGGGACGGTCCACTTGTACGGTTTGATGACGAAAATGGAGTTCCTCATCGCTGCCTCATTTTGAAAATGGCGCACCCGCCACAGGTTTCCGGTCAGCAGCAGGCTCAGGACAATGCAGGTTGTCCTCCGCAGCAATTCTACCCGTCCTGGGCCGGGGGCGGTAGAATGGCGACATTGGGGGTCACTGACCTGGACCGGATAAACACTGACTGTCCCTTCGAAGGCGGGGCAATCCATATAGAGCGACGTATTCAGATGCGAGAAGACCGCACGGCAATGCCTTCTTCGTGACCAAAGACGGGAGCGACCAGAATGCGATGGCGAGGACGACACGAGTGGCCTGACCGCCCCCCAAGGCCCAAAGTTCGGCGTTTGTCGGCGAAAGAACGAGACAATTACGTGAAGGCAATGGTTCGGGCCATTGAACGCTCCCCGGTGTTGTCAGGACTTCACTTCGAGGTCCATGCCCTCCGAGGTCGCTTCTACATCGACAGACGATTTCGAGACGAAGACGGCAAGCTGACCGACACCGCTACACAGGGGCGCATCACACCCCTGACAGGCTCAGCGGCAAGCCTGCTCTTGGAGGTCGAATATCGCAACGGAAGCTGGTCCGAAATCGCCAAGGGATCGGTACAGAAAGTCATGAACGCCATTGCGAACGACACCAAGGGCACATTCCACGGCCTTGGCTTGTTGAACAAATCGTTGCGCAAGGCAGGCAAGGGACTACAGCGGTTGCCGGTCAAGAAGCAGCGGGGCGGCAGATTCTTCTTTTCGGACGATGGTCAGCAGTGTTCCACGCAGGAAGCTTTGTTCCACTACTTCGGCCTGCCCGTCGAGGTCATCGCCCGGCCACGGGCGTGGTACTGGTATCATCGCAAGCCGCACATCGTTGAGGTCTCTCATGATCGGCGACGTGTGCTGGTTCGTTTTTCGGCATCGAGCTTGTCCGCGGAGTTCGGCGGAACCTGCTTGTACATTTGCCTGGTCGGTGGGTGGAGTGCTTTCACAATCAAGCCGAGCGAGAGCGACGACATCGCTTCAGCCGAACGATGGCTGCAAAAAAGAAAATGGCGGGCATGGACGTGACGAAGCTTGTGCCTCGTCCAAGATTCGTCCGGCAGGGACGAATAACTGCCTGGAATCTGCTTGCAGCTTACTTCAAGGATCAAACCAGAATATGAACGATCCAGGTTACTTCGTAGGCTGGGGAACACTGTCCCTCATCAACGCCGGCTTGGCACAATCGAAGGGACGCAGCGGCTTGCTGTGGTGGCTGTTTTCGCTCTTCATCGGGCCGATTGCCACGCTGCTGATTGTCGTCCTGCCGAAGGCGCCGTCTCTGCCCTGAACCCCGTTCACTTGCCTCTGATCACCATGTCGCCGCCCGACTGATCGCCATGTTCTTGGCGTTGAACGCACTGCGCCTTGACGGCGGCGTGGAGTTCCCGCAACTGCTGTCGCAGACTTTCCGTGTCGGCAACTATGGTGGGCAGACCGTTCAGGCTTTTCCGCTCCATCCGTCCCTCCGTGGCAGTTCGTTGGTGACGGGAAGATACATCGGCAGGCATGTCGCTGGACTTGTTGGGCCGAAAGTCGGGGGAGCACGGTTCGCGGATTCGTCCCAGTTTCGCCAACCGGAATTGGCAACATGGTCCGGTGGTGTGGGCCGGGACGAGGCCCGCAGCCCAACTCTTCGCCGATGACCGTCACAGATTGCCTGCTAGCGGTGACTGGAACGACCGTCCCGGACGGAAACGTTGCAAGACGGCACCATCGCCGGCCGATGTTTTTTACCACAAACCGGCACCGACTTACTTGTGTTAGGACTATATGCAACCCGCGCAACGACCCAGAACGACAGACCATGAATCTAGGCGACGATTTTGACACACTGGAAAACGTCCATGGCCGACTTGCCGGCCGTAAGGCAGAAGTGGGAAAGTGAAGTGGTGGTCCGTGGAGTCGACACAGCGTCCTAGACGCTTTTCTCGTTCCCTTTCGTAGGAATAGATTGCTGCCATATCGAAGCGAAAAACGGGAGATGCGGATCTAATGAGCCTAAAAGAACAGATCGGAGCGGCGTTACCCTTTGGCCCGGAGGCATGTATTCCTTGGCCGGAGCAGAAACGCGCGGCGGAGCGTCAAGCAGCTGATTGGGGATTCGACGTCGAACAAATCCTCTGCAACGGAACGCTTGAGGACCTGATCGTTCGAACCGTTCCGGCGGCGATCAGAATGGCAGAGAAAATGGGCCCCAAGAGTTACGATTGCTTCCTGAAGACGCTTGCCTTTGAACTCGCTGACACGATTTCTATGAGGTTCAGGCACGGAGACGATATTTCCATCAGCAACGACGCTATCAAGTTTGCGTCGGCACTCCTCTACCTGTTTCCGAAACTCTGGAGGGCGCTCAACAAGCCATTAACGCTTGAGAAGATAAAGGCCCTGGATTTCGACTCGCTTCTGTCGCAGCGACGCGCAACGCGGCCGCGGAAGAGGCAAACCCCATCGGTCGTCGCAAGGCAGAAACGACCGTCGCGTCGGGGTGGTTGATGCGCCAGCGCCACCCGAGTCCGACAAAAGGACGCCGTGGTAGCTGGCCCGTGGACTTGCCGCGGGCGAGACATTGCGCCGCTGGTGCGTTCGGTTGACTTTATATTAGGCCGGCTTGGCGGGGCGATCCATCAGTTCGCCCGGCTTGAAGGGGTTGGGCACGCCCTTCCGGGCCGGGACGAGCTTCTTCTCGATCTTCACCAACCCCAGCGGGCGAACACGCCGGCTCCCTTCTTGTCCATGCTCTTGATAGCCTCGGCTGCGTAGGCTTCCAGGACGGCGGCGACCTGCTTCTTCGGGAGGTTTGTGGCGGCCGAGACATTGGCCAGGATTTCACCCTTGGTGGGCGGCTTCTTGGCGGTGGCAGCTTTGGCCATGCTTCAGTTTCCTTCCGTGATGCTTGAGGAATTGTCGAACAAACAGGTTGGCGTCCCGACGACGGAGGGAAAATAAACCGAATTAGCCGAGATCTGCACGGCCCCTGGCGACAGAGATGCCGAACGTGGACCGCATGTCCGTCAGCCGTTGACCAAGGTTCGTACACGGGTGTCAGGGGCGTATTATGAATTCACATTTAACCTGTTTCGCCATTCCACCCGCCTCGATTCCGCATTCGCGTCCGGACGCAGCCCCGCACGGCGGGCGTGGTCGACATGAGTTGCACAGCTGCCACATGTCGCTTTGGCGTAGCGATACGACAAGCGGTGCGGCGTTTCAAGATCTCGCTCGCGTACGGCACCGTGCGATTGCGTCTTCGGGCGACAGGATCTTCTGCCGTTCTTCGGGACGCTGCCGGAACCAGGAAGCGACAAGCCGGACCCGATCGAATTTCTCGAACGGAATCGGGGCCTGCCTGCCTCGCTCCATGAAGGTCTGCTCCAGAAGTGCGCCAAGGGCCTTCCTCTCGGACTTGGCAGCGGGTTCCGGGGCCACCGCTACCACGTCGCCACCTGCAATCAGGTTCCACAAGTTGGAAGACCCGGCGGAGCGGATGGGATACACGAACCAGAAGTCGCGTGCTATGTCCCGGAGCAGTTGCAGTTGGTCGGAGAGATACGTCAGTTCCTGTAAAGCATCCCGGTGACCGATCGCCCGCTCAAAGTCGCGACGCTCGCTGGCTTCCCGCATGGCGGACTCGATCCGTTCTAGCACCTGTCGATCCTTGCCATCCAGGAAAGCAACGGCCCGTTCGACCTGGTGGTAGTACTCTGGGCGGCTGCACTCAGCGGCGCAGGGAGCCGAGCAGGATGCGAGACTGCCGCGCAAGCAGCCGGCCGGCCAATCCTGCTCAAAAAGCATCCGCTGGTCGGCAAATCGCACGGGCACGTTACGCGAGCAGTCGCGAAGCTGAAAGACGTGGTTCAGTCGATCAATCGCCGCCAGCAGTGTTCGGCTGGTGCGGACGGGGCCCCACGAACGACGAGCACCCCGAGGCGGACGGCGTGCCGCATGAAAGCGCGGCGCCTCGTCAGTCGTCAGGCAGATGTAACCGCAGCGGTCGCTTTCCAGACGCCCACGGCGGTTGAATCTCGGTCGCCAGCGCCGGACCAGTTCCAGCTCACGCAACTGGGCCGTGAATTCGTGGTCGACCGGCTCCCAGACGACTTGCCGAGCGTGCTTGGCGATGCGGCGTTCTTTGGCACCGTCGTCGCCTGTCGTGAAGTAGGTCAGCAGCCGATCACAGAGTTTGGCTGACACGCCGACGTAAATCAGCTGTCCGGCGCCATCCAACATGCCATAGACGCCCGGAGATGTCGGGCAAACGGCACGAAGGCGTCGTCGGACTTCGCGATGTTCCAACGCAACTTCCAGCGTTTCCAACGCCGA